>Ga0208380_1000022_pt1 | contig 52421 bp, 74 predicted proteins | sample CryBogCBE27Jun07_FD_184570 | JGI IMG/M metagenome (GOLD analysis project Ga0208380, IMG submission 184570) | Freshwater microbial communities from Crystal Bog, Wisconsin, USA - CBE27Jun07 (SPAdes) | ecosystem: Environmental > Aquatic > Freshwater > Lake | place: Crystal Bog, Wisconsin, USA... | reverse complement strand
ATTGAATGCCGACCAGACTGTGCTATAACTATGTGCTGTAACAATATCTGTATTACCTACACGACCAAACTTAGCACGGACTTGTCGAGCAACATCACCGTGTTTCAGGTCTGCAATAGTATCGGAAACATATTCTGGTTTCTTATCGAGATCAACTGAACCAGATTCCTTAATCACACAATTTTCTGGGTCAGACAAATCAACATCAAATCCATTAGGTAAAACAATGGTGCCAGTTTTTAAATTCAAAGTAATCATGATATAAAAAATTATAAGAGTAAAAGAAAATTAACCGCAAATTGCGTATTCAGCCAAATCTTTCCAGTTATCACCAGCAGATTTGCGAATCTTTGTAACCTGAATAAGTGTGCGTAAAGACAACTCTTTAACATTACTACACAAATCAGAAATCAAATTCATAGCATCAACCTTGTGGGCCATGTCATAATCTTCCATAAAATCTGGCTGATTAATCAAATGGCGCATACGTTCGACCTTTTGTTGTGATGTCATAGACAAGTCAACAGCCAATGACCGAGAGATAATGGCCTGATCCATAGATGATGATGCAAGGTTAGAGATAAACACAACACGACCTTTGAATTCAAACACATTAGGCAGGTCCTCATCACGAATATCTGCACGCCATGAGATAATACGGCGTGAATAAGAGTCCAATGCAGCCTTGAGCAAGTTAAGAGATACAGGATCTTTTAATACAGAATCACAGTCATCAAACACAATAACCGAATTACGATTCTCATATAAGGTGCGAAAAAGACCTTTAGGTGTAGAATAACCTTTGATTACTTTGAAACCATTATCAGGTACTTTTACACCTTCTGGCAATTCGTCAAGCGTAGACAAATCAACCAGACCAACATCCGACAATGCAGCCGTAACCGTGTGTGACTTACCAAGACCACCGGGACCAGTAACAACAACTGATGCTTGGTCACCTTTGGCTAACATTTGGACCATGTCACGCACAAAACCAAAGCGTTGGTTGATAGAGAATTTGGACTCACTAGGTGCAACAACAGGCTCGGTTGATTTTAACATACGTTCCAACACACGGCGGTTGGCACGCTTAACAACCTTGCCGTTGATGTTGGCTGCATATTTTCCGTCAATCATGTAAATGCTCATAAAATTTCCTGTTCAATCAATCAAAACATCCATTATAACATGGTTGGCCGGGCCGTCAAGGCCTTTCGGGACGCTGTTGTATTTTTACAACACATCTTCTGCTGTTTTAAACATTTCAGCAGTAATCAAACGCAATTCTGGTGTGGAATCAGAATAAAAACTAGGCACAGATGAATAATACCATTGGCCATCTTTCATAATATAAACATATTCAGCACCACGACCAGATGCAGCAATAATCAATTCTTTAAATGAATTGAATGTTTTAAAATCAATATCAGTCTCATCACGGTCACGACCATAGAAGGTAGTCATGTTGCCAAACTTTTCTTCAAACTGGCCCTGTGTCATATTACGCATTTCCTCAGGTAAGTCAAAATAACTAAAGGGATGCTTCTCGCCAATCTCTTTACCCAATGAACTAATATCACCTAATGAAACCAATTCATTCGCTTTTGGTGAATCATAATGTTCAAACAAAATACGACCATTATGTGCCAAATAACCATCCCAATGGCAATATACTGCCTTGCATTTATCACCGTGCATAACACCAATCATAGAACGAGTTGCCATATCAATTCCTCATCATTAAAACATCAATTATACCAGAACCAAGGATCCTGTCAACAAGAATCCTTGGTGTGTTGTATTTTTACAACATCATTCACTATCCAAAGCGGCCAATGCGGCTTTAAGGCTATCAATGGCCAATAGAATTTCTTGGCGTGCAATACCTTTGGCGGAATTTTGTTCCGCTTCCAATTCAGCAAATGCTTCGTTTAATTGGGCAAGGTTTTCTTCAATTTCTTCTTCGGTCATTTCATCATCAAAGGCATCTTCCAATTCAATTTCTTGATTTTCTTCATCTTCCCATGATGCCTTTTCTTCAGAAATGCCAAACATTTCATCCAATTCTTTTGGAATAGTTTCCTCTACCTCATCACTATTCAAATCACCAATTTCATAATATGCATCACCTAATTCATCATAGATGCCACAAAATGCCATACCAGGCTCATAGTAATAAGCGGTGACTGTAAAGCCTAATTCAATCAAATGTTCATAAAATGCAATTGGAGGTGCCCATGCAGTATCAAATGTTACCTTTGTGGAATTACCCTCGATAATACAATCAACCTCGGTTACATCCCATTTGGTGCCCCAATTACTCACGCACCATTCATACCAATTTTCCTTTTGTTCTTCTGGTACGGGCAAGAATTCGGTAAAAAGGCCATTCTTACAACCTTTTTTGAATTTGGCCATCATTTTCTTTTGTGAATGGCTGACCTCGACAACATTATAATTCCAATTAGGCATACTTTACTCCTTAAACAATCACGTTAATCAATGTAGAATCAAAACCTTTTTTGACCAAAAATGCTTTGCAAGCATCGGCAGTTGGTCGTGCGGCTTCCTGTTTACCATTAAGCATAGCAACCCATTTCTGGCGATCCTCACGGAAGAAAATCGTACCGTCAGGGTGTTTGGTAACTGATACCTTGACACTCTTGGTGGTTTTAACAGGTTTGGGGGTTGCAACCTTTGCAGTTTTAACAACCATTGGTGCCGGTGTAGGAGTATTAACCAATTCTAATGGTTGGACTTCCTGCTTCTGCACTTTGACAGGACCTTTCCAAGGCAGAGGAGGAAGCACACCTTTGGCATCTTTTGCAGCAATGGCATCTTCCAACACATATTCACATCGGCCCCATTGACCAGTCTCCACATGGAACCAGCGATATGGTGTTCCCAGTTTATCACCACGTTGGACAATGTAAATACCAGTGTGCAAAGGTAAAACATCGGCAGAATTAAAAAGATTCGCATTAGACATAATATAATTCCTATTCAATCAATCAAAACACTATTATACCACAACCAGGATTCCTGTCAACCTGGTGTTGTTTTTTTACAACACATTAACAATCAGGATCAAATGATTCCCATTCCTGTGATTCATCTGGTTGATTATCATCATAATCTGGTTCATCAAAATCCAAAGCATCTAAACCATCACATATACAACCATCGGCCGTTGACATTAACGATTCTAAATCAGTAATTTCATTGGTAATGGCATAATGATATACCTCAGCGAGTAAATCTTGTGCACGTTCTAATTTGGTGATAATATCATCTTTTGTCATTCTTCAACTCCGAAATGTTTCAACAAAAATTCTAAATCAGGATGTCCTCTATGAAAGGCAGTATCAATACATTCCCGAACAATCAATTCGGCGAACTTTACAGGATCCAATTCACCAGCAACATAATCACCGTTGCTTTCAATAACCAAGGCTTGGTCATATAGTTTTGCGATTCGTTCGTTCATTTCAACAACCCCTTATAGTATTGATACAATCCCAAAATCTGATTCCAATCACGGCTTGGGCCGCAATTCAAATGCTTTCGATAATATTCAACTTGGCTACGGATAAACTCTTGTGTCATAATCAATCCAATAAAATCATATATTCAGCAGGAAAATACTTGCGAAACCAATCACAACCTTTTTCCACTCTTTTATAGTTACCAGTCAAATTACCACTCATAATACAATCATAAACGGCAACAGCATCTGGTTCTAATATACATGATTGACCAGAAAATGGGTTTCTTACCTCGACAGGTTCAGAATCCATAATCAAACAATCAAATGGTAATTTGCGTTTCATATTAAGCCTCTAAAATATCCAAATAAATTTCCCGTTCATTACATTCTCGGATTAACTCCAAAGTGGAATAATCACGGTAACCACGGTGTCCAAATTCCAAATATGAATTAAGCAATTCAGTTGCATCACCACTCATAATAGAATCAAAATCATTATCAACCAAAGCCTGAATCATTTTATCTCGCATTATAATCACTCCTCAATCATGAAAAGATATTCATTATAATTTTCGGTCAATTCATTATCAGGCAAACCATTGATAATGCGAGTCAATAATGATTCAACATATTCGTCCATTTCATCCATACTCATACCACGGACCATTTGCATTTCACTATTAACCAAATCCAAAACCATCTTGCTGCGAGAAACTGACATAATATCTACCTTTATGTGTTGCATTAGACCGATTCAAAATCGGTTTCGGCTATTAAAGCCTCATCAGTAATGCTTATGCTGCCTGTAACATAATGGTAGGATATTTTACAAAACCAGTAGTATCTTTTTTTGCTTTACCTTTTGCATATAAACCAACGATAACACCTTTTGGATCAAGAAAACGCAAATCGGACTCATCACCGTTAAATACTGGTAAACCATTATAATAATCAGGCATTGGGCTAGTTTTCTTAATACCAAATACAGTAGCGATATTATAACCTTGCTTAATAGCATTTAACACGTCAATATCATTACCGTCAGCGGCAGAAAATGTCAATGAATAATTCTTAATATCATTAACCTTACGACCGAGAATCTTGGTATAATCATAGAATTGGACATTAGGAAACAATTCAAAGATATTAGAATAAAACACACCTTGATATGTGAAACCATATTTCTCAAAAGCAATATCACTGGTACCATTTAAACGAAAAACGGGAATTAAACCGATTTTCTCTGATTGTTTAATAGCCAAGAGAATATCTTTAATCAATAATGAAAAGAATTCGTCACGGTTATTATAAAATAATTGTGTTTTGCGAATACGGGCCTTTTGAATTGTATTGGTATTTTCACCTTTTTTAAACATACCACCACGACCGGCAGTATTAAGGCAGGAGATAATACAGCCAGCGGTTGCTTTTGGGCAAGTATTATGGCCAGATAATGTATAAGGAGCCAAATGGAGAATATAGGTATTATAACCTTGTGACATACCTTTAAGCGTTTTTGGATTACCAGTAGATAATAAGTGCATAATATATTCCTTTAAAATTTACAATCAAAGTACCGAATCAATGAGGCTATTATACCAGAACCAAGGAATCCGTCAACCTTTTTTTTAGTAGTTGACCGGAACACTGGACTATTTGTTGCGTGGAAACAACACCTCAACCAACCCTTTCACCTGAAAAACCCGCTGGGATAATCCATGCGGGTTAATCATTATTATTTCCTATAATATGTCCGACCATTAAGTAAACACATTATAAGAATATCCAGTACCTCGATACCGAATATCACCAATATGATAATATCAAATATCAAATTCACACCGTGGAACCAATTCATATTCACCGATTACAATATCCATGGCCATTATCTGGTGCGGTAATAGATTATCTCTATTATCTTCCATATCACCAATGGCGTCAAATAAACTAACCGAACCATAATCACGACCATAATCAGATACTATTCTCATCGCCTCATTCATACTCATTAACCGCATAATCACTCCTTTCATTTCAATATCGTTAATGTCATACTGGTAAAATTGATATTACCCAGTTTCCAACCATTATCATCCAATACACGCATAATCTTTTCCATGATATTATGTTTGAATATCACTTCATTATCGGATAGATTATAGTTTGGTTCATGGAGATTATTATAACCACCATTATCATAAGAGAACGGAACCAAATATAATTCCGTCATGTCGGTATAAATTTGATTATAAGAACCATAATCAAGAGATAATGGAGTCCGCATATTCAACATAATCCTATTCATATTATCTCCGATTAACCAATCAAATACCAAAATACTTTTTGGATAATGCTTTGTTACGTTTAGGCTTAATAACAGTAATCCGTTTACCAGATAATAGAAAATCAATATGGGCCTGTTCTGATTGGATTAACCGATTCTCATTATGCTTATTATTGGTTACAGTAACAGTAGATAATGAGAGGTCAATAGGTGCATAATCAGGTTGGACAGTATTATTGCATTTAGTTTCAAAGATTAACCGATTCAATTCAGCCAATTGGGATTCTAATTGAGATAATGTAGACATAATATAAAGAGATAATGGTTATAATAGAATCGGATAATGATATAATATAATAACCATCATCCGAAACAATGGTTGGATTATAACGGAAGAACCATGGATCCGTCAACCAATAACCACATGGATTGGTCAAGTATTCCAATTTTGTTGTATGGAAACAACATAGTGTTGTTATTACGCAACATTAGTCGCATGCTGTGGATAACCTGTGAATAAGTCTTTCGGAATCAATCGGAACCTGTGGATAACATTGGCACTAAGTGTCTTACCGCGATTCCGAGCAAAATTTTCCGAAGGTTGGCAAGCATTTTCAGAGGTTTTCCGTTGTTTTTTCGCAACATTCTCGAAAATATTTTGGTTGACACCGCCGTGGATTCTATGTTATAATGGTCCAAACGAGGTTTTCTCCGGATTACACTCAGGCAGCCTCCGTGTCCATCCCGCTTGGCTTCGAATCTGGATCCTATTATACCAGAACCGGAGGATTTTACAAGCCCCCGAGAATACACCACCGGAATGGTCAAGTATTGGTTGCCGATCGGCCATGGATCGGTTATAATCCATCCATACAAACAAACAAAGGTACCACAATGAAACTCATCCAAGACATTATCTCCTCAGCAGTTATTCTCGCCTGTATGATTGGTCCTGCTATTATCGTGGCCCATTATAAAGGTTATTAATGCTAGTATTATCCATTCTCATTATCTGCATTATCGCTTTCAAGTTTTTCATTCTATAAGGAACCATTATGTCCAAGAAAATCCGTTTCACCTATAATGACGTTAACACAGTAACCAATGACCTCATAGAATCCATCCGGATAATGAATGATAATCGTGGTTATGACCGCACCGATAATGCACATTACACCTTAGGGTATATCCAGTCATTATTGAATAACATAATAGCGGATATGCCAGTAACCAAACAGCACCAGATTATCAGTGATTTGGCCAAGCATACGGAATCCAAATTGAACAGGGCAGGAGTATAATATGGATAATCGGTTCAAACTAATGGTAATGGCTCTCATGGGTAATAAGGAAGAGGCGCTGGTTCTCTTGGAATATAGAATGGGAAAATCAGTAGTTAATCGGAGGATAATACCGGAGAGAAAATAGGTCCATTATAGCATAATCACAGGGGCCATGGCAAGGCCCTCAGAGGCCCACCGCAGGGACCGGGCAGCCCCCGGAGACAGTGCTGGGGCCTTGCGGGCCGTTGGTGGCGGTGCGTGTAAGAAAAAATCGCCACCAGGTCAAACTCTTTTTTCGTCTATTTTATTTTTTCCGGTCCTACGCAGGATTTCGAATTTTACTATTTTTAATCCTCAAAATTTTTTTTCGGAGGTCCGGACGCATGGACCTCATTTTTTCCACCCAATTGAGCATATCCACAAGTTTCTCCTGTGAATCTACAGGACCATGCATACACACATAGGTCTTAGTATAATACTCAATGTCTTTAGCGGTAATCATACGGCTCCAGATTTCCACCAGTAGTAACCAGCAAGAGCCATGAAGTATACCACTACAAAGATTAATGCTTTTGCTCGGAACATGGTTGCTGCAAAGAACATACCAATCATAAAAGAGAAAAGGTTCAGTGAATTTACACCGACCAGTAGGATGTTCATGACTTCTCTTGAACCTTTCTAATCAATTGGGTCTGTCCATCGGGAGTAACAAATAATCTTGCAGCAATAATTTTGTTATCCGTTGGATAATCATGTCGTTGCGTGAATTCAATATACTTACCAGACAATAATTTGTGTGCAAGTTCCAAGGCCAATTCATGTTTAATCTTATCTTTGTCAATAAGATTGTCTTCAAGTAGACTACTACCAATAGCCATTTGCACCGACACCATTTCACCACGAACGCTCTGAAAATTTAATCCTGAATCATAATTACTATTGACTGTAAGAGGTCCAATAACAGTACCCGATATTCCGTTTGGTGCAGTATAGGAATTTGGATCATATACTATACTCATATTTTCCATCCTCTCTCTTTATATTTCGCTACACGGTGACTAGAAGGTTCTATGGTCAAGTGCTGGCGAACCAATCTCTTACTCTTGATAAGTCTCCATTGTTCCATCGAGATATACAATCGGTCACTGTGTAGGTCATAATAGGGCATACAATGGATGAAATCAAAAGCACTACGGGCTTTCTCATAATCCGAAAGTGTTATCAATTGCATTCGGTTCTTGAGAGTAATTGCATTAGGTGATTCATGGAAACCAGTTGCTTCAAAGATATCACCGTATTCGGGACCAGTATCATCCATTATAATATCTTTGGCCTCATCTCTGAGAATAGTGGCCAACGGATGAATGTCTTTGGAATCTCTGCACCAGAAGTCATAGTCCTTTACGTTTTCTCCATGATATAAGGACGATATGGAACCTCCAGAGAGAATCAGTTGTATTGACATTTGTTCCCGGACACCAAAACGAAAATCAGTAAACAACCTAAAAACTGATTGTCTGACCTTCAACTTGAGTTCTTTGCATTCCTCTTGGAATAACTGAGACTCTGGTTTGTCTTTTTCTAGGGCTTCTTTGAGGCGTTCTAGGTTACTCAATTGGTCAAAAGGTGTTCTGGTCACCAAGGGTTTATGCGGTGTATGCGGAATTACTTGCATGTGCAGTTACGTCCTTGGTTACAGTTATTATTGCAGGAGGTTCCGGAGGCGCTGGAAAACCAGTAATTAATCCTCGAAAACAGCAATGATATCTTCTTCTTTAATAATGTAAAACTCATCTTGGTCTACCTTTGATTTGGTTGCTTTGTTCCAGTTAGCAAGTATAACATCTCCAACTTTTACGTCAAGTACTTCTTGGCCAATAGAGAGAACAATACCACGATTTGCTTCTGCTGGATCGGCACTGGACAGGACAATACCACTTGCTGTGGTGGTTTCTTTTTGTACCAACTCAATGATAACTCGGTCTTTTAATGGTGTAATCATAATTTACTTTCTTTTTTGTGCGTTGCAACATAAGTTAGTATAAATACTAATATCGTTACTACTAGGGTGGATAAAATGTTTAATGTAATTTCTAAATTCTTCAAAAACTTATTTGATGCAAATACTTATAGCAAAGGTCTTGAAAGATTCATTGCTTCTAAAGGTGTTCAAAGTGCCGCTGAAGTTGATTATTGGGTTCGCCAGTATGAGAAAAAAGGCGTTGCGCCTTGGTTTTAATCTTATTCAGATAAGAATTCAGCAGGACCAATATTAACGTAATTCTCGGCCAATCGCTTGGCTTCGTTTACGTTAGTGGAAATGGTTTCATGCATCCAAGTACCGTTTGAAAAGAAGACAACGGTATATGTACCATCATCTTCTCTGATGACTTCGGTTCTTTTATTTCTGTGGCTATACATCATTATAATTTCGCTCATAATAATCCTTAAGCAATCAGGCCAATAAAGCGGTTCAATACCACTCGGTTGGCTTTACGGTTGTTATTGTATTTGGAGAAAGCAGATACAAAACCACGGGTTGTTGCATTTTCTTTCACTTCAAATTCTGTATCATCATCTGTTTCCAGGCCCTCTGCATATAGTAGGTAGTATTCATCATAACCTTCTGATGTTACGACTTGGTACTTATTACTGCGGAATTTCTTCTTGAATTCATCCTGTTCAGCAGTGGTTTCAGCATCAGAAAAGTGGTGCATTTGATAACCAAAATCACGACCAGAAAGAACATAGAAACCAACCACATGTGCATTGGTACGTGCCTTCAATAGTTTGATATATGCGGCAGTCAATTCACGACTGTAACCATCTTCAACATATTCTTCATGTTTAGTTACAGGGTCACGAATAACAAAGGTTGTATTACTTTGTCGGCTTGTATAACGACCAGTAGAATCATATGCATACAATGATTTTTGGCCATCACCATCAGTCAAGAATACAGTATTCACAATTTGCAAACGATTGTCTTTACGGAATTTGGGAACAATTTCCATGGCGGCAACAACAGCCTCATTCAATGGAGTACCAGAAAGACCGAACCAATCAGGTTTGACGCAGTAACGATTATGAAAAGCCAACAAAGCGGAAGCGGCATATGAATATTCGCTTGCTGACATACGACTAGACAACAGATTCATCAAAGAGAATTCACCCAATACCATGTCATCTTTCTTAGGATGAACACGTGCATTTTTATCATATGCTTGCGTGAAAGCATAAACATCATAGGGAATGTTAACTTTCTTACAGAACATAACCAGATTCAACAATTGACGGATAGTGTTATCAATGTGATTGTGCATTGAGCCAGACCAGTCAATAAACATAACCAAGCCGTGAGACTTGCCGTTAGGTACAACTGAAATCTTTTTGAAGATATCTTCACTAAAACCATAAGAATAGATTTTAGACATATTCAATTCACCAGTTTTGGCAACGGCTGCACGTTTCATTTGATCCGCATTTTTACGCAGTTCAAATTCTTTTACCAAGTAACCAACAACTTTCTTGGATTCTTCACGCAACTTTTGATAGGCATTTTTATCGGCACCATTACGACCATCAGGCAATTCATAACCCCCGTTGACATGTTTGGCGTAGTCAACTTTGGTTTTCACATCCAAACGATAACGATTCCACAGCAGTTTGTGGTCAACAATAATTTCGTCAATATTCAACTTGGGAACATTGCCGTATGCATATTTACGACCATCATTCGAGAACAATTTGTGTTCATTCCTGCGGAACGCTTCATCGGTATGTGAAATAGGAGTCTTGGTGTTAGCACCGGATTGACCGGCAGCACCTTTAGTCTCACTTTTTATCTGGCCATCATCATTAGATTCTTGTTTTTCAGGTTTCGAATTGCCATTAGACTGTTCCAATTGTCCTTCTGACTTTTCAGTCTCAGTTTTTTTGCCGGAACCAGTATTTTCAGCAGAATCACCATTTGAATCACCGGGTTCTGTTTCATTTCCGTCTTCGTCATACTCATAATCGTCAAGATTTGAGGATTTAGACTGTTCTTTTTCTTCTTCCGTCATGTTATCGCAGATTTTTTTAGCGACACGGATGACATCATCATAGGTTACAGTGCTTTCCACTTCATTCAAGATGAGTTTTTCTTCATCGGTGAACAAAATACCAAGGTCAACACCACCTTTGCAATACAAATTGATGCGGTCAATGAAATTAAGTTTGTTCAGGTCTTCACCTTTAGTACCAAAGAAGTCTTTTTCGAGCAAATCCTTGTATGCACGAATAAAGGACTGGCGCAAACCAGGATATTTTGACTTGATTTTGCGTTCGATGCGAGAATCTTCAACAACATTCAGCACGGACATAGACATTTTTTCTTCAAATGCCTTTTTAAGACCATCCAATGGAGTAAAAAGTGCGTGGCCGACTTCATGACCAATGAAAAGGTCGTATTGGTCGTTTGTAATGTCTTTGTTTAGAACAGGAATAGTCAAAACACGATTCTGAACATCAAAGGATGCAGTAGAAACGTTGCGTTGTTCAATGTGAAGATTTTCGGTGGCCATGAGTTTGGCCAAAAGTGACTTGGATTGAGTAAGTAACATAATAAGTCCTAATGAATATGTATGTATTATACAATAATTCTAGGTTTTGTCAAGTGGTGTTGTATTTTTACAACTAAATTTCAGTAATATAGAGACAACCGTCTTTTACTTCAAGGTTTAGTTTAGTTCCTTCTACCCATCCAGTAATTTCAATTAGTTCCGGAGGAAAAGTTAGAATTCCATCGCCGGATCCGTCTGGAGCATCTTCAATAATTGCTGGCCAAGAACGGTCATTCATATTGATGTTTAAGTTTTTCATAATTTTCTTGGTCCTGCTCAAATTGAGTGAGATTGGCCCACATTTTAGTAACTTCAATTAGTGATTTTACTGCTTCTTGGTCAACTTTGAGTGTTTCCGGCTTACGGTCATCATTTTGTATTTGCATATAATCAATTTTCCAGACTTTTCGTTGGATGTTTCAGTTTACGGGAATATTTTGCAGCATTTTTATGTGCTTGCACTGGTTTAATAGGTGTCCGACAGACCGGACGTTGTAATTTTACAACAAATTTAGTATTTTTCATTATCGCCTCATGCTTGAAATGTCTTTTGCTTCTTCATCAGTAAAAACCGGCACGGCATTAGACTTATGCATAGTTGCAATGCCCTTAACCTTTGTTCCGGTGTAAACTTTTGGTGGTGCTTTGGTGGCAACACCAAGGCCAGTATCTAAAGATTCGATTTTACGAGTTTCCCGAACAAAAACGCCTGTAACAACAGGACTTTTGATTTCGGTACGCTGAGTAAATTTACTCAATGATTTAGGTTTCATATCCTCGATGGATTTTAACCATGCATCATACTGAGCCTGTTGAGCCTTAGGCACTTTGCGTTTTTTTGACTTAGGAATACTACCGTGAATAAACATAAAATCTCCATACAAGTTTTGTATTATACAGAGATTTTAGTTCTTGTCAAGTCATGTGTTGTTTTTTTACAACATTATTTGCGGTAACGTTTTGCGTCTGAATAGTAGTCCGATTCGTATGCATCAAAATACTTTGACTGTTTTTTGGATTCTCTTTGTTTGTCTCGCTGTTTACGGTCATATGTATTTGTTTTAAATGCATATTCATCGTTGTAGTCTCTTTCTTTGCGAAACTTAGCTACATTTTTGGACACTTACTAACTCCTTATTATGGTAACATTCCGGGAAAGGCTTCTTTAACGAACTTATAATCCAGACCTCTGACACCCAAGTCTTTATTGAAAATACCAATAACGACTTCTGCCTCCCGTGGCTCTAGGTTCTGGAGATACTCAACGAGTAATTGGTTACGCTTTTGTGGTGTTAGTTTTTCAGCGGTTGAGTCACCTTTACGGAACATATACAGTTTCCGGATTTCGGTGGTCAATTGTGCATAACCCATTCCTACTGGAACATCTTTAATTTGATATCCTGGTGGAACTTCATGATGTAACCACTCATATTGCGGATGAAATGCTAATTCCAAAACTTGTGTCAACAACTTGGAAACATTTCTCTGCAATACTGCAATTCGTTCTTTTTTATTTTTGGCTAATTCAAATTCGTCAAAAACTTCATACATATTCTTCATTAGAAATCCTCAATCACATCCATTAGGTTGGTTAATTTATATTGAATGAAATAATTCAACATCTTCTGCTTATTTGCAGGTTTAGCTTCTTCGTAAGTATTTATAATTTGTTCTTTAATTTCAGTGGGAATGCAGGTCAAGTCAATTAATGTCTTGTTACGAGAATAACCAATTTTTGCATTTTCATCCGACCAATCTTCGGCATTCTCTTTTAGCAATTTGTCTAATACACCTTTGGTTATAGGTTTCTGTCTCAAATCACGGACAAAACAATCACTTGGTGAAAAGATGTTAGGAATACCGTCACCCTTATCACCACGAATGATTTTTTCTTGGAGTTCCATCATTGGATTCTCAGATTTCAAATATTTCTTCAATGCAGGATTGTATTGTTTGACATTACTACCCCAGCGTTGCAACTGTAAGAAATCTCCATCACTGGAAAGGATAAGAATCTTTTCGTGTGCGGCATGGCGAGGAACAAGAGTACCAATGATATCATCTGCTTCAGCAGATTCAACATCAATAACTTTATAAGGAAAGTTTTCTTTCAATTCTTGCTTGAACTTTGCCAACATGTCAAAGATGGCATGCCAATCTAATGGAGACTTTTCACGGGTCTTTTTACGACCTGCCTTGTAGAATGGAAAGAACTCCTTGCGCCAATACTTGCGGTTATCACAGCAGAGTACAACTTCACCATATTCCTTGCGGAACGTCTTGAGGTGCATTCGGAGGATATTGAGAACCATATGTCGGATTAAACCTTCTTCCAACTTCACGTTCTTTTGGTTTGAGATTTGAGCCATAAGTCCTGCTAAAAGGACTTGGTTCAGGTCAACGAGAATCATTACGAATCCAATAGTTAAAATTGTACTATATCACACTTCTTGCAATTTGGCAAATACGTTGTTAACAAATTCATCGGAAGTTGTTGTTTTTCTGCAAACAACACCAAACCAATCTTCTTTAATCATTCTCATAATATATTCAACTGGTGCAGTTAAGATACCCTCAAACTTATCCACATCAACCAGTGCACCTTCTTCGTCTTCTCTAAAAAGAATAATATGATAACAGTCTCCCATAGGTGAACCATCTAATTTGATTCCCTTATCCTTATATTCACTTGCTTGAACATGTATAGTTTCATCTTCTGTTGGTAAAAAGACATAACTATCACAATCGTTGTTCAATAGTTGTTTGAGTTCTGTTAGTTCGGTCATTGTAGTCCTTAATATGAGACTTTCTTACTCTGACCATGATCCAGTCATTGTAATACTCATCACTTTCCATTACATTATTTGCGAATTGCTCTTTCGCTTCAAGGTAACTACACTCACCTTTTGTCTTGCAAAGATGTAGTATCTCTCGGCGGAATTTATCCTGTCCGTATAGTATAACATCTTTTTGCAGTTTGTCACTACTTCCGTAATAAGTTTGCCAGTCCGATGGGACTTTCACTCTTTTACGTTTACCTTTTACCGTTTTGGTCCTAGAGAACCAGAAAAGTTTCTTGCCGATATACTTTTTATTGTTCTCTAGGTTTGTTATCAGATATACAAATCCGTAACTATCACCAATTTGGTCTTCTGTGAAATCAGTATCATTATATTGCCAGTTTATTCCCATTTGAGGTCATCTTCATCTAAGTCATCATCCTCTATATATTCTTCGGATAATTCTTCGATTGGATCACCACAGAAAGGGCAATATTCTGGCAAAGGTTGTGATACTAATTGTTCAACATACTCAACGGCATAAGTTGATTCACATTCTAAACATTCTCCTGAAATTACTTTGTTTGTCATTTTTATTCTTCTTATTATAGTTTAACAAATCATTTGGCCCAAACATCGGACCAATCCCCAGACAAAGCACCTTTAGCATAATCGGTTGCACGATTTTCAAAGAAGTTTGTGTGCGTAGGTGCATTAATCATTTCTTCAACCCATGGTAAAGGATTCTTCTTAACCTTAAAGATGCCCTTGAGTGACAAAGAAATCAATCTACGGTCAGCAATGTAACGAATGTATTTCTTAACATCCTCTGCTTTGAGTCCTTCCATTTCACCCATTGCAAAAGCCAAATCAATGAACTTATCTTCTAACTCAACCATCTTTTCAGCAATGGTATAAATGCGTGACTTCAATTCATCATTCCAGATTTCTGGATTTTCTTGAATGTAAGTGCGGAACAATTTAATCATGTTCTCTGCGTGTTGTGTTTCATCAACAATAGACCATGTAACAATTTGTCCCATACCCTTCATCTTGCCGTGACGAGGAAAGTTCAACAACATAATGAAAGAGGAGAACAACTGCATACCTTCAGTAAAAGCACTGAACACGGCGATATGGGTTGCAGTATTCTCTTTAGTTGTATTTTGCTTTGAGATGTCCATAACATAATCATGTTTCTCTCTCATTTCAGCATACTCTAAGAATTCATTGTATGTTGTTTCTGGTAAACCCAAAGTTTCAATCAAGTGTGAGTATGCGGCAACGTGTAATGCTTCACGGGCAGCAAAACCCAACAACATCATTCTCATTTCTGGTTGTGGGAAGTATGGTAGATAATTCTTAACATAACCACCAGCAACGTCAATATCACCTTGTGTGAAGAAACGGAAAATATGTGTTAAGAAATTCTTTTCACTATCCGTTAATTTCTTTTTCCAATCTTTTACATCTTCCATCATTGGCACTTCTGTATGTAACCAATGTGATTGTTCATGTTTCAACCAAGCATCATAAGCCCAAGCATAGTTAAATGGTTTGAAGTAACTACGATCCGATGTTACATCGTTTTGTGCTTTTTTAATCATGCTGCCCATTCCTTTAATTTTTGTGGAGTTAATACACCTGAAACCCTTTTCACTTCAATGTTTTCATCCATCAATACTAATGTTGGTACAGAACGAATACCATACTCAATAGCAACATCAGACATAACATCAATATCAATAACTTCAATTGGAATATCCAATTCTGCTGATGCCAAATTCATTGCCAAACCCTTACAAGGTTGGCACCAAGAAGCGGTAAATCTTAAAATCTTTTTCATATTTTTATCCTTCACAAGCAATACAATCATTACCTTGAGCAATCTGTGTCATGTCAATTTCTTTGATGACTTGACGCTCAATCTTTTTAGAAACCTTATCTGCTTTACCAATCTTTTCAGAACGGCAGTAGTACAAAGTCTTCAATCCTTTTTTCCATGCCATAAAATGGATAGCATGAACGTATTTAATATTAGCGTCCGGACGGAAGAACAAGTTCAATGACTGTGCTTGGTCAATGTGTGCTTGTCTATCTGCGGCCAAATCAATAACCCAACGTTGGTCAATTTCCATAGATGTTTTGAATACTGCCTTTTGGTCATCAGACAAAATATCTAGGTGTTGAACTGAACCATCATTAGCAATAATAGAAGACCATATTTCATTATATTTGTCAGTGTCGGTAATCAGCTCTTTAAGAATTTTATCCAACCAACGGTTCTTATTCAAAAAAGAGCCCGATAAAGTGTCTTGACGATATGCATTAGCACGATAAGGCTCAATACTAGGGGAGGTATTACCCATAATAATAGAAGAAGAAGCATTGGGGGCAATAGCCATAACATGACTAAAGCGGCGGCCAGTGCCTTTAGCATCAGGTGCTTCACCACGTTCAGAACCGAGCGCAAGGTTTGCATTGTCTAGTCCTTCTCTAATACTTCTGAAGATTTTGTTATTGGCAACTTTTGCCATTACGCCTTCAAATGCAATTCCGTTCTTTTGTAGATATGCATGAAAACCGAGGGCACCAACACCAATAGAGCGTTCCAACATAGCAGAATATCTTGCTCTTTGTACGACACTAGGAGCATTATCAATGAAATACTGTAGGACGTTATCAAGCATCTCCGCAACGTCCCGAAGAAAAAGTGGCTCATTCTTCCAATCATCATAAGTCTCCAAATTCAAAGATGACAAACAACATACAGCGGTACGTTCTTTGTTTGTTGGCAAAATGATTTCAGAACACAAGTTTGATTGGTGAACTTTCAAACCTTTTTCTTTTAGCCATTCTGGCAATTCACGATTACTCGTATCAATAAAGTGAATGTATGGTTCACCTGTGTGCATACGCAATTCAAGAATCTGTTGCCACAAACTTCTTGCAGAAACGGTTTCACGAATTTCTTTTGAGTATGGATCAATTAAATTCCATGAATCATCTGCATTAGGATCCAACATACACTTTTCAATGATTTGCATGAAGTCATCGGTGATATTGATGCCATGGTGTAAGTTCAAGCAACGCACATTTGGGTCGCCTGTTGGTTTACGCATCTCTAGGAAAGGAATGATGTCAGGATGAGTAATATCAAGATAAGCGGCGTAAGAGCCACGGCGAGTGCGACCTTGACGATACGCCAAAGAAGAAGCATCATATATTTTAAGATGCGGCATAACGCCTGTAGACTTATCATCGGCAGACCTAATACCAAAACCAATACCAACACCGCCGCCGAACATAGAAAGCCAGTTAGTTTCTGATAGGTTATCAACTAAACCCTCCGCTGTGTCATTAATATAATTTAGAAAACATGAAATAGGTAGGCCTTTTTTAGAACGACCAAATGATAAGATTGGTGTTGAATATGACAACCAATGTTTAGATGAATAATCGTAAAGTCTCTGTGCATGTTCTGGATTGGATCCAAAAGATGCTGATACAAATGCAAATCGTTCTTGAGGTGATGTTTCTTCCTCACGCATATACGATTCTTTTAATCGTTTAATACCCAACTCATCAAATAGCTTATCACGCTCTAAGTCTATCTTAATGCCCATGTATTCCATATTATTCCTTGTTATTATTTTACGAACTGTTCCAATTGTGGAGGTGTCCAACCTTCTGGCTTCAACACCTTACCATCTTGTCTTTTAATCACTTTACCTGTCTCCGGATTAATCTTTGCTAGATTACTCCGAGCCACTTCATTCCATGCACCCTGAACATCATAACCTTTCATGTAACAGAATCCGAGAATAACCCAAATCATGTCCATGCAAGCATCCAACTTTTCAACTTCATCATTTTTATTGTTTGCATGAATGAACTCATTGAATTCTTCAGCAATTAGATTACGATACAAACTTGCATTACCAAGAGTTTTCTCTTGGTCACACGCTTCAATAAACTTCACCACATCATTATACATTAATAAATTCCTTAATCATTGGGAAAACCGGCTCAATCACCAAGGCACATGCCAATGCTACTACTTGATGTTCTTTTTGTGTGCCATTTGCGCTTCGGAGTTGTATATAGTGGACCCAAGAACGCAAGGTTCCTGCCATATACATGCGTGATTTTGTCATGCCTTCCGGCAAAACCGCACGAGCCTGTTCTTTGGCAATTCCATTGTCTAAAGCCCATTTATAAGCATCTTCAACTTCATCCATAATTTGGTTTTGACGTTGACGCCATGTCTCAATCAATGTTGCGTTATCGGTTTCAATACTGTTCTGACGATTCTTGGTATCTTGCAATCGTGCTTCCCGTGTTTCAAATCCAAGTTGCGAGGCATCAGCATAACGCTGGCTAAACTCTTGGAAGGAGAACGAACGGTGACGTAAAATTTGCCGTGCAATATCTCTTGTCGTTTCAATCTCCAAAGTCAAGGAAACCATCTCCAATGGCGACCAGTGTTGATTATTAATCAAGTATCTCACCAACTTTTCGGATGTATCCGAGTTGTTTTGGTTGGCTGGATTAGACACTCTTGCCGCATAAGCAATCTGGTCTAACAAATTCTTCCCATCAGCACCTTGGGAATACGAAATCAACTTTACATTCATATTATACTTTCTTCCAGTTTACAAATTCCATTTTTGCACGTAGGTTCACAAACGTGTTTTTCTCCATTATATCATGTAATTCTTCAATGTCAAATCCTGATAAAATCATATCATTAACATCTTTGTCGTTAATCATGGGAGGCCAGATTACCACATTGAAGTGGTTGTCAATTGCTTTCTCCATCAACTTGACAATTTCTTTATTTCTTGGCTCGTTATCATAGACAAGTACCAATTTTGATTTGTCCAAGTATTCTGCGGCTCCTTCCAAGGAAGAACTGGCAACGGCAACAGAATTTTTAATAAACATAGAATCAATAGGACCCTCAAAAACAAAAATCTTCTCCTCTTGATTGACACGGTCGATACCGAACATGCGTGGACCTTCGTCCGTTAGTTTAATTGTGATGTATCGTATCTTTGATTCACCCAGTGCACGACCTTGGAATCCAGTGATGTTTCCTTCTTTATCGTGAAACGGAATAACAAGTCGTTTATCACCAGCAATGATATCTTTATCTACACCAAATGAATCTACCAATGCTTTGAATTCTTCTGCATAGTATAGATTACTATACATGGTTGTAGGTATTGCACGATTGATTACATATTGTTTTGCAAAGTGGTCATCAGGCAATTCTGATATCTTTGGTAAATCTAAACTTTTCTTGAAGGTAGGCTTTACAGTCAACTCGGAGAACGTAGGCTCTGGTGAGTTTGTGTTGGCTGATGCCTTGTATAGTTCCAGTGAATACTGTTCTAGTAGGTTAGTGTCAACCTGTTTTAGAAAGTTATAGAAGGAGGTGGATGCACCGCAGTTGTGGCACATGTAGAAGTAGTTGTTACCTTTTCGGTAAACATAACCACGACACTTTGATTTATTTTTTTGTGAATCTCCACACAGAGGACACCGAAAATTATAAAGGTCTTCTTTCTTTTTAGAAAACCTCAGTAATTTTGGCGACACTTGGAGGAGGAAACTACGGTCAATGTATACGCTCATAATGTAAAAAAGAGAAAATTATCCGAACAGACTTCTCAGTGTATCAGGTTTGACATGAGAAATCAACCATGATAAAGCAAGTATACCACCTGCAACCATCCACTTCCATTGCAAAAGCTTGTCTAAGGATTCTTTTTCTTTTGTATTGTGTTCTTGCATTTCTTTACGGAGTAACTTAATTTCATCCAATAAAGTTTTTTCGGTATCTTGAACTTTGTCCAAGACTGCATCTATACGGCCATGCAATTCATTGATATCGCCGTTCGTTTCAAGTCTTCTCTTGTCCATATCATCGTATACCTTTGCAATGTGACGGTCGTGCTGATCCACAAGTTTTTCTATAACCTTGTCCATCTTATTACACAGTTCTGTTATGGTTGATACTTGAGACTTTAGTACTCCGACATCAACATGAATTGAATCTTCAGCCATTATTTTTTGTCAGGAATTTTGGTACCATCTAATTTTTTGTGGATGGTAATTGTTTTGCAGACTTCTTTTTCTTTTTGTGTCTTAGCGTCTTTGGTGGTTTCGCAAACCTTTTTGGTTTCAGCTTGAACTGCACCAACTGCCATTAGAGATAAAGAAAGGGCTAGAATAATTGATTTCATTTTGGTTCCTTAGATTTCAGGTTGTGGAGCTGGAGGGGGAGCAAGCTTACCACCAAAACCTACCACTACATCTGAAGACGGAACACCGGCATTATCTGCTGAAACTGGTGCTGTTGGCAAGGGGGTAACTGGTATAATTGGTTTTGGTACTGGCGCAGATACTGGAGGTGTTGCAAACACAGGTTGTGGTACGGGTGCTGCAACTGGCGCTGGCGAGACTGGTGTTGGTCTGTTTGCTGCATCTAATGCCTTTGCTTTTAAATCTTTGTCATTACCTGCCAACATAATACCTGACAATGTGCCTGTCAAGAAAGTGGCAATTGGTATAATCATTTCAAAGAACTTCTGGTCAATAGGACTGATAGCGTTTAACGGCTGTGTAATAAAGATGATAGAATAAAGCACAACGAAAACGATACCTGTCAAAGTCAATGCTAGACAGATACCGATGAAGAACTTCAGACGAGCCATTAGCTGGTCTTCAGTGTATAAGAATTGTTCGTTATTTTCCACAGTTAACTCCTTGCGGCGGTTTTCCTGCCGTTGGTGTTTGATTGACTGGCGCACTTGGTTCAGGTGCTGGCGGACCCAATCTTGGATCACGCTGGCCCTTGAAGATATGTTCCGGACAAGTCCTTGTGACATCACATATAGGCGGTTTACATTCCTCTTTATCCCAGTTCTTAGGATCCTGACAAGGGTAACGAAACTTATCACCCCCACACATAGCAAGAGTAAGTGGTAATATGAGTAAGATTGCTGCATATGCGAATAATTTTCTATCATGCATGTTACGCTCCTAGTACAGACATAACATGGTTATAATGTTTAATGCGGTCATCAAGACCAATAGTGCCACCATTGATACGTTTGGTCAAGGTTAACATATCATTCTTGTCGGCCCATTGGTTCAAATTATTGGTTTCCCAGAACCAACATGCTGATTGTGCAGCACCTTCAAATGTTTGCATATACTCTGCTGCTTCTTCTGGTGTTATACCAATACTTGCAGCAAACCAGAAATAGTTGTCTTTGCCTGTAGTCTGAATTAGACCACGGCCACAGTAGCGGTAACCGTCACCAGACGCTTCATCTCCATTACCCATACGATTGGCGTAAACACGATTTGCAATTGCTTCCTGCTTGTTTGGTTTGCTTGCGTATTCGTTTGCAATATCGTCTGTCGGGAAATACTTCGGAAAAATCTTGCGTAGAGTTGCCGCTTTGTAATTTAGATTTTCTTTCAATGCGGTAAATTCAGCAGACTCATGGGCACACTGAGCCAAGAACGCAGCAATACGTTGCGGTGTATCAATTTGATAATCCGGCAATAATTGTTCTAAAGCAGAGTACCAATGGTCAATATATGGATTCTTTGGTAGAATCTGCTTCAACTGCGGCTTAGTTAAAATCATAGTGCTCCAGCAATTTGCACAATACCCATCAAAACGGCACGTGCTTCTTCATCGGTTGCCAATTCTGCTGCGGTTTGTTCGATGTGTTTGACCAATTGTAGGTCTTCGACCAATTCTTTGAATTCGGATGCAGATAGAGAACCAGCATTATATTGTGCTTGATAATCTTGTGCCAATGCAGTTATGTCTTGTAATGTACTCATCTTGGTTTACTCCCAACTACTTGTTGAATTTCTTCTGCGGACTTGCTGATACTATTTAGTTTTAATTTACAATAGGTGGCACTAGGATTTTCTCTCTTGTAAAGTTCTTCTACAATTTTATTCAAATCTGTGGCCATACTATTTGTTTTGTCGTTGTATGGAATATATTGTGTATAGTTTTTGAACAATTGACTGTCCAAATACATTGCATTCAGGTTCTCTTTGGAACAGTCTCCACTGATTGCTCTGGTTCGGATAGACACAGTGTAACCATATTCATTACTGTCGAATGGTTGCATTCCTACGATGCCCATGATACTGGAACAACCAGTCAAAGCAAGTGCACCGATTAAAATTAATTTTTTCATGGATTCAACTCCTTCTGTTTAGTTACCCATTCTTGCAATGACTTCAATTGCTCTGCGACTTTATGGTAGAGTTCGTAGTTGTCGGTGATTGTGTGTTCGACTTGAGAGAGTGCAATTCCGGAGGAGGTTCCATCAATTCCGTTGGCAGGTCCGGGAACGGTATTTTGAGCGGCGCTGTCGTGCACCCGTACAAAAGACTCAGGAACATCACACATATGGTCATCTTTAGTATTGATTTCTGCTGCAATTTTATCATGTACTACCTCAATTTCTTTTTGTTTTTCAATGAACTTCTGTACAACAACCTTAGTTATGACTTTCTGTTCCGTAACTATCTTTTCAACTTCATGTTTACCTTCAATTAGAATGTCTTGTCGGCCTTGCAACCAAAAACCAAGACCAACCAATATGAAGCATAAAATTGTAATGACAAATCTATATAACAAAGGTATCAATTTGTTAAAAATATGTGACAATAAAAAAAGGGCAATGCCGCTTGCAGCAATTGCCCATGGTACCCATGTTGGTAGTAATCCTAATGCATAGTTTATAACATACTCAGGAGAGAACATATCAAACATTTCATATCCTTAAATCTTTGGTGGTTTTCTTGAACCCATTCCCATCATTACGGGGTTATGTGCTTTTTTCTTTTTCTTCAAGTAAACACCAGGTTCACCCGATTTACTACCAGGAGGTTGACCCATACCTGCAACTTGGCCACCGCCGGTAGTATTTGTTGGACCTGATGATACAGCACCAGCACCCATACCATCTTCTTTGACGAAATCTTTAAAACGTTTCATTAACAGTTCCACTTTCTTAGTGCCAATGCTTTGCGAGTTGGCTTGCCGTCCTTCTTCATAGGACCTTTCATGCCACCCATTCTTGCACAGAAAGATTTACGGCGATTAGCTGCCTTAGAACCTGGTTTTAGTTTCGATGGCTTTGTTGTAACTGCCATCTTCAACTTTGAACCTGGATTTTCTCTACGGTAAGATGCAACACCTTTACGATTCAGACCACCTTTAGGGTCTTTACCTTCTTTGCGTCTCCATGCAGCAGACTCATACAATTCTTCATCTGATACGTCAGCAAGGTCTTCCCAAATTTGTTCAGGATCAATGTTGTGAGTTTCTGCAATCTCCATCACAAGTTCTTCAACAATATCAAACATTGATTCAACTTCTTCCGCCACACCTTGCTCGTCACCTTTGTTAATCAAATCAATGTTACCAAACTGACGAAGATGTTTTATTGTGTTATTAAGATGGTGGTAATAATCTGGATCGTCTTTACTTACACCATTTTGTGCTAATAATTTTTCAGCATGACGATGTGTTGGCATTTCTTTCTTCAATAGTTCTGGAGCGCCTTCCGCCACACCTTGCTCTTTAATGTTTAGTTGCTTTTTAGTGTATGCCACTGAATTATCCAATGCGGCTAAACCTTTTTCTTCTGAGTTCTTGCTCAACCCAGTATCATAAAGTTTATCACCGTTATGGATACGAACCTGCCAACCCATTCCAGTATTGACCAAATCGTGTCTAAAGTTTCCTACCTTGACTGACTTGACTACATTCTTTCCCGAGCCTTCCGCCACAACTTCTTCTTTGAGTTCACTACGCATATAATTGGCGACTGTCATAATGTAGTCTTCTGCCAATGTAATTTTGGACTCAACCCATTCAGGCAAGTCGGTGTTGCCACCAAGCATCTCACACAATTCTTCTGCATTGTGCATGATTGTTCTTAGTTGGTTGACTGCCATGTGTGGGTCAGAATATTCATGGTCTTTGGCTTCGGTAACTTCTTCAGGCACACAATTAGGAACTTTACGACCACCCTTCATTTTCATACCAACGGCAGTGTAACCGGTCCAGCAAGCATCTTTGAGTCCACCTGTTGGTTTTTTAACTTTTTCTCTTAGTTCTTTGAAGTTTTTCATATTTTCCTCAGTATGTCTGCTACTTTCATGTCCACTGGAATTATGTCCGTTCTTATATTCTTGCCTCTAATGCCGACAACCACTTCTGGTAATATATTTAGATACAGTAAGAAGGTCTTGAGTACATCATAGTCCTTCTCGTCAATTCTAAAAAACAATATTCTTGCGGTTGCTTCAACACCAAATACATTATTAAGTAATATGATGTGATTAAGTATCAATCTCTCTTTAAGATTCTTAGTTATCTTATATCTACGAAGGAGCCTTTTAAGATACTTTGTTCTTTTCAAGTCTCCTTCAAATTCAGACATAAGACAGCTAGTGGATGTGTAACACTTAACCGCATACATCACAAAATTATCTTCATTCAAATCATCAAACATAATGTTGGGACCGAAGTCCCATCCTTATTATAGACCGGTAAACGCTTGACCCCAGCTTGTGTTGCCAGAGTTTGTGTTTGCGGCAGTTGGATTAGCCAAAGCAACCAATGTTTCGTGGATGTAACGAGCATTAGCAGTGTCGCCATTCATAACTTTCTTTTGGATGTGAGTCCAACCTGGAACTTGGTTACCCATATTAACTGTGTTATTAGCCAAACGAGTTGCTGTAACCAAAACTGTATCTGCACCGTATGTTTTTTGCATTGTTTTGTTTGTGTTATAAACAATGGCTTTGTCAAACTCAACACCAAAACCTGCGCTAACGGTATTAAATAGTGCAGTGCCCAAAGTAATTGTGTTGCCGCTTGTGGAAGCAACAGTTGTATTTGAAGCAATGAAACCAGGAATACCATTACCTGCTTGGCCACCTTTGTTATCACCGAAGCCATTAGCCCAGAAATATACGTATTGACCTGCTGTAATACCAATGTTGGCTACGTTGTTTAGTCCACCATCGTAATAAGAAACTGTAATAACATTATTACCTGCGGTATTACCGGTAGTAACAGTAAGTTGTACGTTTTCTCTTGTAACTCTCAAAGCATCCATTTTTGGTTTGCCTTGGTTACTAAATGCGTCTGTATTTGACCATGCTGACATGTTTATATCTCCTTGAAGGGTAATCTACCTATTTATTGAATTGATTTTTTGCCTGTATTTGTAGCAATATAGTCTGGTTGTTTGCCACGATTTTTCATCATTGGATCAATTTCAATCGTGTCACGTTTCTCTCCAGTAAGAGTGGTTCCACCTTTTAGAACCATGCGAGCATTGGTTCCTTTTTCATTGTCATCATTAACCTCTTGTTTTTTAACGACTTTTGGTGGTTTAACATTGGTACCAGGACCTTTGTCATCTTTTTCATGGTCATACAAATCTTCTTTCAATCTATGTTTTGCATAGATTTCTTTGACCATTTTAGCAGCTTTAGATTTCTTAGGAGCAACATCATTAGTTGTATTTGCACCATCAAACGGAGATTGAGTTGCACATTGAGGATCGTTAATGTTGTCCTCAGTTTTCATCTTTGGTGCATCCAAAAGTGGCTTGTTATTACCAGCAAGTCTAGAAATTGCTTTTGACAAACCAGCATTACGGTCTTTTTTACCAGTAATTGTGTCGTGCAAAGCACCTTTCATGTAATTTTTAGCAGTTGTATCACTGATTTCGTTCACAACTTCTTCATTTTTTGTGCGCTTCATAGTGCCTGCTGGAGTTGGAATTGCATAATGTGATGCTGCTTGATCCAGTTGTTGTTTTCTTTTTAGAGTTGGAGATTTGGAAATATCTGAACGTATATCTGGTGCACCTGTATGTTTACCATTATATTTTGTTGTTAAATCTTCATTAACATCATCTTCTTCATAGATGCCATGGTCACGTTTCCATTTTTCAAATTCACCAGTCTTAGCTTGACCAACTCTTTGGTTTTTGCTGACATAGTTAATGTTGTAACCTTTAGCTTTATAGAACTTGGATAGCAAGTCTGCACGGCGTGAGGTTACATTTTCTGGAATTTGAAGTCCACCACCTGCACCGGTAGCAGACCATGGATCGCTAGGATCCACATTTCCTTTAGATGGTGGTGCAGATTGTTTTGCAACACCTTTCACCACATCCTTCATTTTAGTCATGTTTCTTTTCCTCGGAAGTGCCTAGTTTACCCATCATGGTTTCATTTCTAATCTTTTTGAAAGATTTGCGAGCCAATTCTTTTGCAACTTCCATTGGTGAAGTTTTTTCTTCAACATTCAACTTAACTTTGTAAGAAAGAGACTTGTTGTGATAGTCAGCAGGAACTTTTTCACGTCCTTTTAGAGTATCAACAGTTTTAGTCTTCATGTTTTCACCTGGATTAATACGAACGTCATCTTCTTCGCTCATTGTGCTGATACCACCAAGGTCTTCATGTTTCATGGCTTGTTTTGTAGCAGTAGCATACATTACATTTTTAGCACGGTCACCATAACGGTCTTTGAAACCAGCAATGCCTTTTTTCATAGACTTAACAATTTTTTCACGTTTTTCTTTTTCAGAAGCAGTCATGTGACGTTCTTCTTTGTGCATTTCTTTTTCGTGTTTGCCAACTTCTTTGTGAGCAATTTTCTTTGCTTGTGGTTCAGTTACGCAATCACCTTCTTCTGTCATGCTGTGTTTAGATAAACGAGTTTCTTTATCTTCTTCTTTTTTCAAAGCGGATGTTTTAACCATTTTCTTAACAAGTGCTTTGTCTTCTTTTTCATCTGGATGAGATTCTTCTTTCACTGCTTTTTTGGTGTACACATCACCAGTAGAAGTTTTCTTGTGTTCATGACCAGTCAATTCGCCTGGTTTCTTAGGCAATTGACTCATGTATTTACCTTTTAGAACGTCAAAAGGATTAGAAGATTTCTTTTCATCTTCTTCTCTAACGTCAGCACTGTGTCCAGATGCCGCTGCTTTGTCATCTTTTTTCTTTGAGATTTGAGCAGCAATTTTTTCTGGAGGAACCATACCTTCAGAGTGGTGTTTTGCTGTTACTGGATATCTTTTACCTTGGAATTCAAAATGAGATTGGTTTGCTCTCTTAGCGGCATGTGCAGCTTTGTGAAAACCTGTTTCATCTAATTCTGGTTCTAGAAGCATCTTTTTCTTTTCGTCTGCTTCCATGATTGCTTTTGTTGCATCAACCAAAGATTGTGGTACTAGAGATTTAGTAAACATTATTTTACTCCTGTTTTTTTCTTTTTAATTGTTATACCTGATTGGCCAAACTTTTCTGATGGCTTAACAAAGTCTTCCTTATTACCAGCACCACCAAGAGTGCCACCTACACCAGAATCTCCTTGACCAAAATCAAAGATTGATTCCTTAAACTTTTTCAATTTCTTATTCTTTTCTGCTAGTGGATTTGGGCTTACGCCTCTTGTTTGACCAGCAAAATTTGCAACATCATCGTTGCTAAATTCTCTTTCCTCATGGTATGTATTATCTCCAAGACCTGCATTAGCGGCACCAGTAGAACCACCTCTTGTGTCATATGATGAACCAACACCATCAACACTTCCTATTCTAGCAGCAGTTAGAGACTTGTCACCAACTTTTCTTTTTCTATTGGAATCGGCATCTCTATTGAAATTTGAAACTTTTGGTTCTGGAGCCTTAACCATTACTGGATTTTTATCTTCTGCATATGTGCTACCACCACCAATTCTAGGTGTATAACCAGTATTCATTTTGATATCACCATCTCTAACATCATCTCTACGACCTAGTTTTGCGGCAAATTGCATAACTGGACTGTTGTTGTCTTTCAATACATTTAGTCCTTTATCTTTCAAATTGGTTCTTTGAATAGACTTTGAGCCTTCATAGATTTGCAAGAATTTATTTGCACTGGAATAATGTATTGAACCATTGTCCAAGAATTTGGTTGTTTCCACAAACAAGTCAGCAATGTCACTAACTTTTTCTTCCAAGTCTCCAGTATTATCAAAACGAGAGAAACTTTCAAACAATTCGGAGAAATTTGTAATATTCTTTTGTGCTTCTGCCCAACGAGCATGGCGAATAGATTCCACCATCATTCTAGACAATAATGTATTTCTTTCTTGGCTAACTTGGTCTGTTGTATCAACAAAAACCATCATGGTCTTATAACCCAGTTCTTCCAATTCTTCTTTGATATGTGAAATCTTTTCATAATCATCGGCAGGTCCATTAATGATAAGTGGACCACGTTGACGAATTGCTTCCATCTTAGGATTCATAGAACGCATAGCCAACCTGTGCTTGTCGTTCATAATGTCCATAACTTGTTGGAAGTTTAATTCTACAATGTTCTGTTCTGCGATACACTCACGGATAACAACATCTTTGCCAGAACCAGGACCACCAGTAACAAAGATTGCTTTGCCGTGGCCACGATTGGTAGATTCATGTAGACCCATACCTTTAGTTACATCGTGGAACAATTCTGTTGCATGTTGTGGATGTTTTTGAATATTTGTTGGTAGATTCTTTTTGAATTCATTGAAATTACCATTTTTAACATGATTACGCATGTCAGTGCCAGAAATACCAGGTTTACGTTCGCCAGTTGATTGTTGTTCAATGTGGTCAAACTTAAAGTAACCATGACGGCCTTCTACACCATTGTATTTCTTCAATAAGTGATAGTTTGCTTCTGCACCTTCACCTGATGCAACGATAGCATGGTTGTAACCTTTTTTGTGCATTTCTGCTGCATGATGCAATAGACCGGGTGCTTCTTTTGTTGCAGGTACAATATTTGCATCTGGAAAAGCACGTTTGATATGCTTCATTTTTGTTTTGACATCAAGTGGATTCTTTTTAGCATCATGTGCATGTGAAGCCACAATGATGTGGTCAGCATGATTTCTTTTAGCCAAGTCTTGAATACCTTTGACATTTTCTTCATGTCCTTTTGTAGGCGGATTCATGCGGCCAATTGCCATAACAATTGACTTGGTTTTTTCTTCTACTAACTGTCTAAATGATTTCATCGTGGTCTTGCTAAAAAGTTAAGTCTATTGAATTCTTGTCTATCGTTCAGTTTAGAAACTTTGCCTTTGTGTGTTGCAACAAAACCTTCTGGTTTAACTGATGCATCACCAACTGTATGTTCTAAACCTCCTGTGTGTCTAGCCAATACATGAACCAATGAATCTTTGGCTTTTTGTAAATGGTTGTGCATTTTGAAGAAATTCTCATAATGTTGTGTATTGTTATCTATATGTTCAATATGAGCTTTCTTTTCTGCTTCTTTTCTAGTAATTGCTGCTGGTGTTTTGACCTTAGCAATGTCTTTGTCATACTTAGCTTCAATAGATTTTCTTAGTCCATGAACACTTGGTTTTTCACCAGTTCTAACTGTTTGATTAATGTGTGCTTCAATTGGACCACCAGCATTACGGTGTGGTTCTGTAGCAGAATACATCTGTTTGCCGTGTAGGTCGTGTAATGCTTGTGCTGATGCTAGGTGGTGATGAAATTGGTCATCATCATGTTTAGACATCATAACTTTAGAAGTGTCGTGTCCCGGTTCTCTATGATACACGTCAGCATGTTGTTTGAAACCCGATAAATCTGGATGAAAGTCTGCCTTCATGTCGGCCAAGGTTTTGCCGTGGTATTGTGTGTGGGTATATACACCAACTTTTGCCTTACGGATTTTCTTGCCTTCTTCAGAATCTTTAGGTGCAGAATAGTTAATTGTGTTTGGTTTGAAGTGAACTCTACCATCATGTTCGGTCTTATCACCATGGCCAAACATCATGTCGCCTTGATATACACCAGATTTTGGTGCAACTTTAGGTAAGTGGTGTAATGCGTCTTTTAGTTTAGCAACAAGACCAGGTGCATGACCGTGATTTGCTTCAATGTCTTTTTCTGTGTAATTAACTTTTGGATTTACGTTAAATGCAGATTTGGAAGCAACAAAGAATTTGCCAGTTTCTGGATGGTGTCCGTAAACAATACTTGGCGAACCATCATGTTTCATCGTCAAAGTAGGATCATTTTTACCCGCTTTGATGTGTTTTCTTACCTGATTTAGTACTCCAACAGCGTGATTGAACCCCTCAGCACCACCATGTATGGCATGGTCTTCCACATGCGTGATGTGCTTCAGTTTGGATTCGTCAGCTTCCTCTTTGAGTAGAGATTTGAAAGTTCTCATGTTTACCTTTAGACTTGCAATACACTATGATTGCCATAGAGATATTTATATGTTTGTTTACTTATCAAATGGTGTACCGTGTTCTTCGTGATTTTCTGGCACATCTTCTTTTAGGTGTCCTAAAGTTTTAGCCATTGCATGTGCATGTTCATCTTTACCCAAATCTACATGACTTTTATCGGCATGTCTCACCGAGAATTGAATTGTTCTCTTATAATCGTCTTTGTGTTTCTCTTTAGAAATCCAACGACCTTCGCCCTTGAACTCCGGCAGACCGTGGCCAGTTTTATCTTCTTTTCCTACTTTATATGTTCCATGTGAGCCAACATGTAAAACGTCTACATGATGGTCTTTCAAGTAAGAATTTGCTGGATCCAAATTGGGATGGTCCAAAGAAAGGTCTTTTGCTTTTTTACCGGGAGTTGCATTCTTTGGATGCTGATGCTGATTTAACAATTCCAGTATACCAGATTTTTCTAAATGTTTACAATATTCTGGTCGTTTTTGTCTGGTGTGTTCTGGAATATGCCAACCACCTTTTTTTTCGTCAAAATGAACCGTTGCTTGACCAAATGCTGCGGTTTTGTTTAGTTTAGTTTCACCCGTAAAGTTTTTATTTTTCCAAATAGATGATTCTGGATGAACTTCACCTTTATGTTTAACATTTTTGATTTTATCTTTTAGATAAAAATCGTTGCCAGCAGATGCACCAGCTCCTTTGGCATCGTGTTCCATTAAACCATGTTTTTTCAAATGTTCAATAAACTTGTTTTCAAATTCAAAACCCTTATTGGAATGTCCATATGGTTTTTTTATTTTGTTTACCGGTATTAGGTGTTTTAGACCGGTATTCTCCGCTGTGGCTTCCAGGTGTGGTTTTCCATCAACGTGAACTTCTCTGTGCAATTTTAATTTTGTGCCGGCAGGAATACCATGTTCACCATCATCGTGGAATTTTCCAAGCGTATGTGTGTAATCTTTACTTCCCAGGTATGGTAAGATATAATTTTTTCTATGTCTGTCGATGTCGTATTGATTTTTACCGGTGGACGTTATAAATCCAACATCTTCTCCGAGAAAACTTAAAAAAGTTAACATTAATCAGCTCCAATTGAATTGCAATACACTATGATTGCCATGGAGTTATTTATATAACTTTTCGGTTCACACACTCAAACCGTGGAGAGTTTCGGTTCACTACATAGTCAATATTTTTCGACTTGTCCGTTACCTGCCAACCAGCCAGAACAGTGAATTTTATCAAATTCAACTAAATGTTCTTTTGGAATGTTGACAAAATGTGCATGTTCAAAGTCCATAAATTGAAACAATGGGAAGTTTTTCTGTGTCACTTCCATATAATTGTCAATCAAAGACGGACAAAATGACAACATTCTAGTAATCAACAAGTCAGTTGCACCATGGGTTACTTGTGGCATCCAAGTGGGAATACGTTTTTTGAATACATATTTACCAAATAAGTTATCGTAATCACTTAGATTGAATTCTGGCTCCAATATGGAACGACCAGAAACCTTGAAGATTCGTTTAACATCCTTAATACAAGGCTGTTGTTTCAACATATGTAATGCATTTAACATTAATGCACCTTCAGCCCAAGCTTGCATACCAGCAGAAGAAAACTTATTCACATCTGGAACTTGGTTCATGTCCATGAATATGTTTACATAAGGCTGTAATTGTTTATGTTCATCTTCTGTCAGTGGTATAATTGATGCGTCAGCCAAAATGATACTTGCTTCTGGTACTTGTTTACGTATTGATTCAACGGTTAATACAGTTTGTTGAAACCGCTGTTCGTGACTCCAGAATTTCACATTTCTACATTTAATTGCTGAAGTTACAAGAAACAAATTCTTGTCTGGTATAAAACTCATAGGTAATGGTCCAATGTGTCGGTGTTACGGTAGATATTGATGGCTTCTGCTCTAGGATGAGGATTGCTGTTATCAAAATCGTTGATAAGAATGCGTCTAGCATTGGGTAGACCAATAATCAATTGATTTGATTTGAATCCCAATCTAGCCAACATTGCCCTAGTGACCCATTCTTGGTCCTTTTCTCTAGCTGTTGTGAAGATAATCAATGAACCATTTCGTTCATATTCTAACAACCTCTCAACATTCTTTGTCATCACTTCTGGTTCATCATCATATGAATTGATGCCAACTCGTCTTTGTGCTTTGATAATTGTACCATCAATATCACAGAAGATTACGGGCTTGTCATTATACTTGAACCATTCTTGTGCGGTACCAACATCAACATAATTAGAGATGAGTTTCTCGGTGAAAATCTTTCCGTCATGCAACATGATAGAAATTACATCAGATACAAAGATTTCACTTTCTGATGAAATTGATTCAAATGCTTTTTTGTATTCACTAACCGATTCAAACTTATATCCACCAACACAGAACTTATTGGAAACCACACGCTTCTCAATAATATCAGTTATAATACCTTGCTCGTTGGATACAACAAAACTTTTTGCTTTAAGACGGTTGAGAACTTCATGTTCAGCAATATCTGAAACGCAGATATAGTTACCTGGTGTCTTTGTGTGTGTAAAGAAACTATCACAGTCTTTTACCAAGAATTCAGCATCATCAGAGATTCCGGCAGACTGTAAGATTTGATAAACCGTGTCGGCTGGACCTTTTGTCAGTTCTTTAATGATGACAACTTTAACTCTATGGCCAAATTGGTGGTTGATAAACTTTTCTGCATCAAATGCTGCATTATGTTCACTTAGAATGCCAACTGTAATGTTGCAATCAGGATAGTCTGCAACAGCCTTTTGTAACATCATTTTATGTTCATAGTCAAATAGCAGATACTTTGGTTTCATGTTGGGGAAACGACTAGAAAGTCCTGCGGCTGGTACAATTATTTCCATAATCTTTTTATTTCATCCATTATAAAGTTGTATTCTAAATCACCTTTTGTTGTATGTAGGTATACCCTCAACAACATTAGAATCAAAAGGTAATCGTTGTTTGCTTCGGGAAAATCTTCAAACAGTTTGTTTTGAATTGTGTGCAGTTTTGCACCAAGTTTGGTTGTCTCTTTCCTGAGAAACCAGCGACATTCCAAGTCTTGTCTAAGCTTTGCTATGTCAAACACATAGGATTCATATTCAATAGTAACAGGATCAATTATCTTGAAACCGTCTATTGTATAGATTATGTTCTCCAATGTCAAGTCGCCAAGGTAAGATGTGTGTGGTAAAATCTTAGGCAACTTATCAATAAGTTGTTGCTTGGTGAAAGGAAAGTCCTCGGTTGAAGTATCCATCCAAGCAAGTTTTTGGTGATAGATTTCGGTGAAGTCTTTTGTTTCTTCCACACATATACTTTTTAATTTTGTTAGTGTGTTGAATAAGAATTCTTCTAACTGATTGGTGTTATGTGACACCAAATAATTCTTTATGTCTAGACCATGGAAGTATTCCATGTCAAAAGAATCACCATCAACATTGTAGATTTTAGGAACAGGAAAACCAACCGCACTTAGAGGTATTAGTCTTTTCCTGTTTCTTTCTGTGTTGCCAATTTTTCTTACAAATAGACCATTAGAATTTTCCATCAGATAGATTTCGCTACCTGAATGGCCACTTAACTTCTTAACTATTCTTGGTCCAGTTGTCATAATCATCACGAATCAAAGAGTGCCATGTGCCATTGTGTGCACCAGGCGGAAATGGATTATTCATATTAACATACACAAGATTTTCACCGTGTAAGTTATGCTCATGTAAGTTGGCTTGCATCATATTTTCACCAATATACTGTGCACCAGCTTCATAATACTTATCCATATTCTGGAACGTAGACATATATTTGTCCATGTTGCTTTGTGAACTAAAAGCAAACTGGTCGTTGCCAAAATCTCTTTCAGGAACCATTCTGCAATTTGGAATGTATAACTTGGTGTTATCAAGTTGTTCAAAAGGAATCTGAACATTCAATGCATAGTCGGTTCGTGTCTTAATGACCCAATCATATTCAATTCCAGAACTCATCATCAACATACGACATTCATTAATTGAATATAGTGCCGAATAAGTGAACCTTGGTGGATATTTTTGTGGGTTTGGTGTATTAGTGTACTTTGTGTCTGCATCAACCACCAAAGTTTCTTCTGTCAACATACGCAATGGCTTATACAAATTTTCAAGTTCTTTTTCACCATCAAATTGCCATGTGTGAATATACACATCCACATCAAAATGGTCCAATAGATTCTTCTTATAGTATTCAAATCCTTTTTGGAATGACCTGGCCTGACCAGTGAAACATAATGCTATTTTCATCTTTGTAGATATACTGGAATGTTAACGATATCAAATGGTGCACCTTTAAGAAATAAGTTTCTCAATAGCATCATGTGTGGACAATATCTCTGTTCTTTGTGTGTTATGATATCATGTTCTGGATATCTTTTTACATTTCTGAGCCAGTCTTCAAACTCAGGCTCAAATTGAGTTGAATGTAGGTGTTCATAGTTGTTATACAAGAAATAAGCGTTAGCCCATTTGAATGGCATAACAGCAAAAATGTCAGAAATCAAGTTGTATGATTCTTCCATAGGAGTAACAATAAAACCAACCTCTTGAAATTTGAAAGGAGGGTCAAAAACTAAATCATACCTGCAATATGAAAGATTCTCATATTCAATGTCATCAATCAAACCAAAAGCTTTGAATCTGCCATAGTTCATTGATGCGTTTTTGGAAATGCTATCAATAGTTTTTGGTTTTGGATTGGCGGCATGTGCACGTTTTTCAATATCCATGAAAACATTTTCATATTGTGAAAAGTCTTCAGCCAAGAACTTTGTGGGATTCAATCGTTCTTGAACATTTTTAATTTCTTGTTCATCGGTTGACCACAAATGACAATAAACATCCATTTCATTTGCATCAATGTATGTCTTAATGTTTTCCCAAGTTTTGTCAAAAGTTCTGTATTGACCGGATAATACTATACAATTTTTCATTTGATCCAATACCACACATCACATTCGGTTGTTAAAATTTCTTTGCCCATTTTTGCGGCAAACTCTTTTGCGGCTCTATTGACACCTTCAATTGCGGTGAAATCGTGGCCAGCAAAAATTCCACCAGTCTTCAACTTAGAATAATAGTTTGCACAATCTTTGGTTAATTGGTCATATGTGTGTAAACCATCAATAAAGATAAAGTCAAATTCTTCATCTAAGAATAATTCAACTGCATCATCGGATGTCCTATGAATATGGTGAAACCTTTCATTAAATTTTTCCATACGATTGGTCATGGTTTCAAAAACATGTTGGCGTTCATTCAATGGTCTTCCATTCCAATCAACATAATTTTCATAAGGATCAACTGATGTTAAATCTAAATTGGGATTAATGTCCAATAGGAAATTGGTGGTATCACCAATGTCACAACCAATTTCTAAACCTTTGACCGATGACATGTCTTTAATCATCTCACCAAGGCCATATCCTGAACATTTGAACATTTGTTGAACTCCAAAAGCTTGTGTCACTGTATTAAAGGTAATTGTATCACTCATCATGCGGTCCTATAGATAAACATTTGCGATTCATTGTCTTGTCCATATTTTTCTTGGACAAACTTCTTCCATTCTGGTACACGGTCATATTGGTGTACGATTGGAAATAACTGATTCCGGTAATAGACCAAGCCATCTTTTACTGTTGGTTCGTCACACAACAAGTTTGGTCTAAAGTAATCAATTTTAGATGGGTCTACAACCGTGCCGGCCTCACAAGCCCAATCAACGGTTGTTTGTGTAATGTCTTTGAATGGTTGTGTATTGATTAAAACATTGAACACCGCTTGGTCGCAGATAGGAATTGGCCTGTTGGTTGCATTGGTGAAAATGTTGAACACCATATCCTTTACATACTCGGAGGTACCACCGAATGTTCCAACGTTGAAGATTTCGTTGTCTTTGAATTGTTCATAAACATAAGAACCATATGCTTGTTTGAGGTTATCATCACCCCATGGCTCATCTTTGTATTTCAATCCTTCAGATGCAATTACAAGATTGTTTCCAAGATTTTCCATACTTTTCATTATGTCAAAAGGACTAGATTGAAAGTAAACATCCTTCACATCTGTAGTCACAACATACTCATAGTTTTGCCAATTAGAATACAAGTAATCATAAATTGACAAGAAACGCAACACATGAGGTGGAATGTTTTGTACCATCTTCATAGGTACAACAAATACACCTTGTTTAATCAGCCAATCAACCGTGGCTTGTGTTGTATTACCTGCAACCAATACAACATCAGTATCATCTCCTGCAACTTCTAGTGCAGACAATACCCAAGGTTTAAGTTGATTGATACCGTAATTTGTATAACCACCAATAATTAAATTCTTCATTTCAATATCCTGACCTAGTCTTAATCAAGTCCATAACACCATCATCACCTTTTTGCTCATCACGTGGAACGAACAGAGCCTTCTGTCTCTTATTATCTATGTCATCTGCTGGAACAAGATAATAGATTGCTAAACTCTTTCTATATTGTCCTTCAGGTGCAGTAATACCTTCAGTTACACCATGCCAAGAATTTTGTGTGGTATCAAACAATACAGCACGATTGAACTTTGGCCAAATAGACTTGACCAATTTCTTCGGTTGTTGTGTTTCTTCATCATGTGACCAAAGGCCTATGTTACCGCCCCAAGACTTCTTCCAATTTGGATTTAGATAAACGATAAGATTTAACTTACGCCTTATGTCCATTTTAGGATGAATATCATAATCAAGGTGAACATTTAAGTAATCACCGGCTTGGTGCATGTGAATACCACCACCATGTAAACCATAATCAGGAACCAAATCAAAATCATTAGCCAAATATGCAAGTTTACCAACAAAAGGTTCGTTTACAAGGCACGACATTGCCTTATATACATTTTTAGAAAACTTGGTCCAGTTTTGTATCGTGCGTTTCTTTTCAATTGCATTGTCATACTTTGCATCTGTGTTTTCATCATATCCTGGCATGCCATCAAAGATACTACGAGCAATTTCTTCAACAAAAAAGTTATCAATCACTGCATGATGAAATGGTTCTGCATTTAAGAAATCTTGTGATATCTTGTACCAATCATGCTTGTTAATTATTTTCTCCACGGCAACTTTTCTCCATAACGATTATTCATCACTTCATTACCGTGCAAGAAGAAATCTGGTTTAACAGAACCTTCATTACCAGCAAGTTTATAGTTCATTGTATATTCACCTGTGCAATCATAGTTTGTAAAATGTGAAGATAGAACATTTAGAAATACCCTATCTTGTCCCCATCCACCATGCCATGCACTTGCCAATCTTATCGCAATTTCTGTTTTAAGGCAATAGCAATTTGTGTCTATATGATGGTAATCCTGAAAACATTTCCATTTACCCAAGGATTCACAGTCATCATTGCAGAGATAGTTACCATCCTTGTCTACAATCTTTCTCAATGAATAGGACCAGTCTAGTTTTTTCTTTCTGATGTTTTCAATTTGTGTGAACACATGGTTTTTGTCCATGTAACAATCTTGATCCAAATATAAAAGATATTCGGTATTGACTAGGTGTGTGAATGCGGCATATACACGGTGTCCATAGTAACCATTTGCACCAACATTGATTGGTAAGTATGCCACTTTAACTTTATCACCATACTCACTGGTGATAACATTAACTTTACCACGGTTTTGTTCACCGTCACATACAACATAACAAGTTGTTAGGTATGTTTGCGAGAGAACACTTTCAATTGCTTTTTTCAGGTCTGGTGTGCCTGTTGTTGGTATAATCACTGTTGCTGTCATAACAAAAATCCTATCTTAAATAAAACAACTCAAATTTAATTTATTTTCTAAAATTCTAACCGTTTTTCCATCTACCGGTGCTATATTGTACTCAGATTTACTTGCAGATGGAATAGAAAATTGCATCTCAAAAGTGAACTGATAATTGTCTGAACCTTTATACTGAACTCTCGCTCTATATGTGGCCTTAGCAGAAGAACCAAATGATGGCACATTCTCCAACTTTAATGGATTTTTACTACCCATCAAATAAAAACCATGAGTTCCAACATTTACATAGTATGTATCTTTCTTATTATAGTATTCTTCAATCTTTGTTGCGGGAATCTCACCACGAATGTCTGGAAAAGTGTCACGGTCTCTTTCATATTGTTGTTTCTTTGTCAACTTGCCTGCTGTAGCTTTCCATAATGCATCTTTATCTTCACGTTTGAATGGAACTTCTTTCCATTGTTTTTTGATTAAAGAAAAAAGACCGATTTCTTCAGCTAAATCACGAATGAAGATTTTTTCTTCATCAGATGCATCAATCTTACCGAACATCCAAGGATTTCTTTTATTTGTTCCATTATATTTTAATACTAATGAACCTGCCGAGGCGGCTGTAATTTTTAATTCACAACCAGCTTCTTTGCCCTTATATAACAACATCAAGTCTGGTTGGTTGTGACCGGCACCAGCAGGTCTAAAATCTTTAGGTACAAATCCCATTGGCTTTAACACATCACATGCATTAACCTCATACTGAAAACCTTGTTGTGCCATACTCTTACCTTAAATGAGAATATTTATACCTTGAATCCATCAAATGATTTTTTACCAGGTTTCTTTACATTTGTTGCGGCTTGAACCACACCTGCATCAACCAAACCATCTTGACCAGATTGTTCAACATCATACAATTTCATCTTAGCACGGTCAACACCAACGGTGAATCGTTTATACATTGTAGGGTCATTGTAACGATTCTTCAATTGTTTCACCATGATTTGTCCAAGTTCTTGCAAGTCTTCGGACGTAATCAAAGCAAACATCAAGTCAGCGGTAGCGGGCAAACCAAAAGACTCGCTTGTGTCTTCCAGTCCGGGATCGGAACTGGTAAAGCCTGAACGTGTTGTTTGTGTAGCAGATACAATTGGAACTCCGTATTCAACGGCAAGGCCACGCAGTTCTTCTGCAATTGACTTAACGTAGGTGTAGGAGTTGATGTTGGCTCCTGCTTTAATACGAGAACTACAGCATATATTGAGATAATCAATAAAGATAATGTCAGGACGAAATGATTTTTTAAGATTGAGTTCATTCAATAAGGACCTAAAGTGTGTTGCGGATGCCGATGCGGTTGGATACTCTTTGATAATCAATTTGCCTGTAGTCTTTGCTTTCAGTTTCGCAACCTTCTTGTCATACATGTCCTTTGGAAGACTTGTTAAATCATCCAGCGTAACATTAAGGAGGTTTGCATCAATACGTTCGGCAATCTTTTCTTCAGCCATCTCCATTGTGATGTAGAGAACATTACGACCCTGAGACATAGCACCAGCGGCAACGTGACACATAAAAAGAGACTTACCGACACCAGTACCAGCCAGAGCGATATTGAGAGTTTTACCAGGTAATCCACCTTTTGTAATCTTGTTGAAGTAATCCAAGTCGAACGGGATTCGTTCTTCGTGTCTGTGGTAGAATTCATATCGTTCATCACTGTTCTCCAAATAATCGTGGCCAACTGAAGTGTCAAAAGTTACGGCTAAAGCGTCTGATAGTATTTTGGGAATCTGACCTTTGTCGTGCGTTTTGTCTTTTCCTTCAAGAATAGAAATGCTCCCCAATACTGCCTGGTAGATGGCCTTTTCTTGACAGAATTGTTCGGTTTTGTCAGTAAGCCATTGAATTTGGGATTTCTCTCCTTTAGTTTTCTCAATTTCTTGGATAGTAGTTTGACACTTTTCCACTTCTGCATCTGTGAGATTTCGCCTCTCTTGGATGGCCAATACAAGCGCTTCAGACGTTGGTGCATTGTTGTAAGTTTCTGTGAATGATTTAATCTCATCATAAATTAGTCTTTCTGCTCGGTCGGTGAAGTATTCACTCTTTAGGAAAGGAAGAACTTTTCTCAGGTATTCATCTGAGTAAATCAGGTTCTTCAGTATCGTTTGTTCTAGTTTCATCTATAATATCCCCATCAACATTGTCACTCATCAATTCAACCAACATATCACCAAGATAGTTTTTGAATTTGGCATCATCCATAAGTTTTTTAGGCTTCACGATTGGTGATTCTAACACATCAAAAGCAAAATGTAAATGGGGTCCGTCAACTTCTTCCGTTATTTTAACTTTACCATATTTGAACACCACATCCTTGTAACTACCATTAAGTAGTTTGATGTGGGTTATAGTCTCATCACCTTTAGGGTAAATGAAACAGTAATCCACACCTTCTATCATTCTTCTTCCTGCATGATGTTACCAGTAGCAACACCATATTTGCTTGACACATATTCTTGGAATGTTTGGTCTGCCAAGATTGAAGTCCAGAACTCCGATGTATTGGTATCTTTCTCGCGGTATTTCTTTTCTTCAACTTCACCAGTTTCAGAATTTACTTTACTGTACCAACCATTACTTGGTTTTACCACATGTTTGGATTCAAGAGCGATATCCAATAGGCCGCTCCACTTGCTAATACCACCGTCAAAAGATACTGAAACAGGGATTTTAGATTTTTCTTTGACATAACGGGACTTTTCTACATTGATAATAAAGTTATAACCAGTTATTTCTGTACCTTCTTTTTCTTGCTGGCGACCAAGAATAAAGATGTTATCGGCAGAGTAATATGAACCTGTGCCACCACCAACGATTGCTTTAGGGAACATACCAATTTCCATGTAAGTATGATTCACAACAATCATTGGAATGTCTTTCAAAGACAAGTGTGGTGTCACCATACGGAACAAACTCTTGACTTGTTTTGCTCTTGACATATCTGCCACAGACTTCTCAGATAATGCATCTTCAACTTCTTTCTTGGATGCCAAGTTGCCGATAGAATCAATAACAATGATGAGGTGTTCACCACGTTCCAATTCAGTCAATTGCTTCATTACGTCAAACTTCAATTGTTCTATATCAGTAAGAGGAGTATGTAGAACACGGTCAGTATCAATACCAAAGGAATCAAAATAAGATTGAGGAGTACCAAACTCAGAATCATAAAAAAGAAGTGCAGCATCTTCGTATTTGTCCATGTAAGATTTGGCCATCAAAAGTGAAAAAGCAGTCTTAAAGTGTTTTGATGGACCTGCCCACATTGTAAGACCTGGTGTTAAACCGCCATCCAACTTTCCAGATAAAGCAATGTTGATTGCCGGTACTGCGGTTGGAATCATGTCCTTCTGTGTGAAGAACTTTGATTTGGATAGAATAGCAGAATCTTTAATGCTACTATTCTTCTTGATTTTGTCTAATATACTCATAGTGTTCCTTAACTAAAAAAATCATCAAGTGTGCTTTGCTTTTCGGTGGACCAACCAATGCAATCTAAAATCACTTTAATTGGTTCAATAAAAGTCTTGTCAAATTGTGTATCATAATCAATAAATTTGGAAATGTCAAATTCTTTTGGCAATCGTGATGGGTAAGAAATAACGGTATCTTTGAAAGGATTAGGTTTCTTCAGATAGGAAAACTTAATCTTTTCACCTTCTTGAATCTTGGGATACTTCTTTGTCAGACCCATCTTTTCCAGATTGTGATTATAAATGATTGCGCCTTTCACATGGATTGGTGTACCCATTTTATATAGTGTTACCGCATCGGCGTATTTTGAAAGACCATTGATGCCACGAGGGAAAGATACTTCTTCAACAGGTAGATTCTTGAATTCTTCACGGAACTCTTGAATGAACTTGTGCATATCGTGTTCTGAACCACCAATCATGATGTTGATAGATTCTTTCATCTTTGTACGAACTGCCGCAGGAGTTGAAGACTTAATCATTTCAAGACCCATGACTTTCAGGTCTGGTTCATTGTAACGAACACCTTCATTGTCATACACATTCATGATGTAACGTTTCTTTGCAGTCCAGATACCTTTGTCGGCCAAACACTCACGTTTCATTTGCATCTTTTGTGCATATGCATTTACATAAGTGGCCAATTCTTGATACGACTTGTCAATGAAAGGTTGAATCTTCTGTTCACAAACACGGTCCATGAAATCAATCACTTTTGACTTTGGAAGTCCAACAGTACCGTCTGCACCATAAACACTATTCACCAGAGGACCTAGTTTCATATAGATTGAATCTGTGTCAGACGCAATCACATAATCCACATCAGAAGTCTTTAGAATCTTATTCATGTATTCATTTAGTTTGTTTTCAATCCACCGAATAGACAACTTACCAGCAGAAGTGACCCCAAGCGCCATACGCAAATCATAAAAACGGAAGTACTGACTGCCCAAAGCACCATAAGCACTATTAAGGGACACTTTTTTAGCCAGTTGCAGATTATTAAATCTAGCGATTCGCTTTTCAATATCATACTTCTTAGTAACGTCTTTTTCATTCTCATACTCCTGTTTTGCGGCCAACATCATCTTCTTGAACTTCTTACGGTCTTCATACATTTCTGCCATCATCTTAGGCAAGAAACCTTGGAAGTCCGTACGGAAGAATTGGCCGTTAGGTGTCATGGTAACTTTATCACCAATATTTGATAGATTAACTGTCTTAACAAGTAATTTATCAACGGTTACACCTTGTGATAGAATCTCACGCATTTCATCCGTGTAGTCTTCTGGTTCAATCAATGTTTCAGGACTGATATTGTATTGCATCATCAAGTGAGGATACAAACTGTTCAAGTCAAACGATGCAACCCATTCATGTAGACCAACTTGAGGGTCTTTAACATATGCACCTTCAAATGCAGAATCTTTGTCTTGAACTTCCCGTGGAGGAACAACAATGTTATCTTGCATCAGACGGTTATATGTCAATGCATCCCACATACGAGTTTGTGCAAACACATCTTCATAGTTGCATTTGGTATCATATGCAAGAGTCAAAGCCAATTCAATCAACTTCAACTTGTCTTCTAGTTTGATAATCAATTCAACGTCTTTGATGTTATATTCAATAAACTTTTGAAAGTTCAAACGATACAAAGCATGTAGGTTGTCAAATTCTTCATAGGACAATTTACTTTCACCGATTTCAGCATTTGCAATAGCATCCAAACGATAAGACTCCTGAGATTTACCGTCAGGAGCATACCATTTGTATAATTCAATGTAGTCAAGTGATGCAACACCCATGATATCGTATGCAATCATGGAACGACCATTGATGATGGTGTTTCGTTCACCGATGTATTTCCATGGAGACAATAACTTGGCTTCATCAACACCAAGAATCTTACGAAAACGGTTAATCAGATATGGAATATCGAAAAACTTGGTGTTCCAGCCAGTCAGAACATCTGGTGTATCATTGACCCAATGTTGAATGAATTTCTTGCAAAGAGTCCATTCATCTTTACATTTGATGTAAATTTCTTCACCTTGAACTTGGTAATCACCGCATCCAAAGACGAGTGTCATACCGTTGAGATATTTCAAACAGATTGCAGTGATGGGTTCGTTTGCAAGGTATGGATCGGGGAAACCATTTTCTGAACCAACCTCAATATCTATTACACCGATGCGAATGTGGTCTTGGTCCCACTCAACCATACCAGAATGTTGTTCACCAATGAAAGCGTATTCATATCTTGTGTTACCATAGACTTTTGGTCCACCAGATACACCGTCAAAACGCTTGATATATTCTCTTGCTTCTTTGATGTCATCAAACTTCTTTTGCAGAAGCGGAGTGCCATCTAGTGATTTAAGTTTACCGTTTTTGTGTTGGATGTAGAGAGATGGTTGGTAATCAATGCGTTGTTTCACACGCTTACCATCCATAACGCCTCGGTAAAGGATCGCATTACCGAAGCATTGTACATTAGTATAAAAGTTAGTCATTAACCTGTAATAATTTGTTTGTTGGGGAGAACAATACCGACTCCAAAAACTTGCTTGTAGTTTTCAATAAAGTCTTCAGCAGGCACATAGTAATATACCACGTTCTTTTTGGCAAGAGTAATTGTTGCACCCTTAGTTTGTGGTGCATGTATCGGAAAAGGTGCAAATCCAACATTTGGTTGTCCGTTTTGTCCACGAACGACAGCAATACCTACAGGATTTTCAATCACATACTCGGTTTCAGACTCAGTTTGGATTTCTCCAAGAACATCTTCGCCAGTGATAAGTTTCAAAACAATAATTTCCATGACAAACCTTTTCGTTATAAATAATAGGATATGCGATTATATATGAATTCAGTTGAGTAGGCAACTACTTGTGTCATTTTTGCCATTATTCTATAAAAATAACGAAGGAAATGAAATGAATTTTAGAAAAATCCTTGCGGCCGGCATACTATCAGCACTAAGTATTGTCTCTATCGCCCAATCCGACCCAACACTAATCAACCAATCTTCTAGTTTAACTGGTGGTGCATACAGTTCTAGTTCCCTGGTTGACACCAACAGCACATCGACCAGTCTAAGTACGGTCAATAGTAACAACAATAATGTTAGTACCAGTAATGCTACTAGCACCAGTACAATAAACAGTACCAGTACAAATAACAATAACAGCGTTTCAACATCTACCGCAACTGCTGTGAATACCAACAATAACATTCAAAGCGGTACTGTAACAAATAATAACAACAATGTCAATACTGGCACAATGACTTATAATAACAATAACGTCAACTCCGGTACAATGACATACAATAACAACAATGTTAATACGTCAAGTTCAACAAGTTCCGCAACAAACGTTAATACAAACAATAACGTTAATACCGGTACAATGACTTATAACAATAACAATGCTAGTACCAGCAGTTCAACCAATAGTAACACTAACGTTAATACAAATAACAATATCAATAGTGGTACTATGACATACAACAATAACAATGCTACCACAAGTAGTTCAAGTAACACCAATGTTAACACAAACAACAATGTTAACACTGGTACCATGACCTACAATAACAATAACGTTAATGCATCAACAAGTTCTGCAACCAATGTCAACACAAATAACAATGTGAACAGTGGTACAATGAACTACAACAATAACAACGTTAATGCTTCAACAAGTTCTAGCACAAATGTCAATACCAACAATAACGTAAACTCTGGTACAATGACATACAATAATAACAATGCTAGTACAAGTACCGCTACAAATACAAACGTTAATACTAACAATAACGTCAATTCTGGCACCATGAATTATAACAATAACAATGTTAATGCATCTACCAGCACTGCTACAAACACTAATGTTAACACCAATAATAATGTGAATAGTGGCACTATGACATACAATAACAATAATGTCAATGCTAGTACTGTTAACAGCACAAATACTAACAATAGTGTTAGCACCAACACCAATGCTAATACCAATGTTAATACTAATACAAGCACCAGTAACAATGTTAACCAAAACATTCAAAGTGGTAGCATGACTAACAATAACAATAATGTTTCAACTTCTACTGCCACAAATAACAATAACAACGTTAACCAAAGCACAAGTTCAAACAATAACGTCAATCAAAACATCCAAAGTGGTACATTGACTAACAACAATAACAACAATAGCAATATTACACAGAAAGTTATTCAACCTCCACCAACAGCAGCAAGTCCTGCTATGATGAGTGGTGGTAATGCTGACCTATGTACAACAGGTACTTCTAGTGCAGTTCAAACACAAATCTTTGGTGTAAGTAATGGTGGTACAAACCGTGACTTAAATTGCGAACGTTTGAAACTATCCAAAACACTTTATGATATGGGTATGAAAGTTGCTGCTGTTGCTACAATGTGTCAAGACCGCCGTGTATTTGACGCTATGATGGCAGCAGGTACGCCTTGCCCCTATGAAGGTAAAATCGGTGAAGCCGCTAAACAAGCATGGGAAGAAAACGAAGATAAATTACCTAAAATGGAAGAAGTGGTAAAAGACAATGACTATTACAAAAATATTGGCATCGGTAGTTTGCTGGGTTTTATTACTTACCGCATCTTTAGCCACTAATGCACAGAATGTTAATGTAACTTCCGGTGAACCATTAAACAGTACAGGGAACATTCTCAACTTAGGTGGAGGACTTCCCTGGAACAATACTGTTACCGGTTCGGCAGGGGGTTATAGTGGTGGTTATACACCCGCTTACAATCCAAGTACTGGCAATATCATTTTTGGTTATACGCCACAAACGGTGAGTCAAACTGTTGCCATCTCTAAGGCATTGGCTAATGCTGGTTCTGGTGTTCAGTTAGAAGGATATAACTATTCTTGGGGTATCAACAATGAGTTGAGTAGTGGTGGTGGAAATAGAGGCACGATAACAGGTAATGTTAGTCTAAAGGGCACCAATGGTCAAACATTGGAAAGTTTCAACTACAACTACAATGGTATAGACACTGGTGCCGGTAATTTCCAACAATACAACGGAACTCAACTATTCAACAATAAGTATGATGTTAGTGAAGCCAGTTCTGTAACAGTTAGTTTTACTGGTAAAGACCAGAACTATTGGGCTGGTTTTTATGGTCCAAGAGTTCATGTGAATAGTTTCTCACTATTGTATGGTGTCAATCCTTGTTCAGCAAATCCTGCATATTCAACAACTTGTCCTGGTTTTAGTAGTCTACTTACAAGTGCAAACTTAGTACCAAATCCAAATGCGGTTGCAACTCCTGGTAATCCAGTAGACAATTCTTTTGCTATTTCAACTGCACTATCTAACAGTGGTTCTGGTTTGTCCTTGTATGGTATTAACTACGGCTACACATATAATTTACCAACGACAGCAACATCAGGTTATGTTACTGTTGGCATAGGAAACAATATAACTGCCGGTGTTGGTGGTTTCACTCGTCAATTAAATGGTCCAACTCAAGGCGCACAGACTGCTAGTTATCAACTGTTAACACCTTCTGCAATTAACACCAATACGATGGGCACGTTTAATTTTCTTGCAGGTGTAGATGGTGCAGGAGCATCTATCTATAATATGACTGCTAGTTTGATTGTTATGCCTGATGCATGTACACTTAACCCATTGAGTAGTACAACATGTACAGGTTATGCAAAAGCGTATGCTGCTCAACAAGCGCAATTACAACAGCAACAACAGGCAGCGGCTCAAGCGGCTGCATTGGCTGCGGTATCTGCGGCAGTTACTGCACAAACATCAACAGTTTTGGCGGCTGCAACACAACCTCCGCCAGCGGCAGACCAACCACCAGTCGCACAAGCTGCACCACAAACCGCAAATAATTCTCCACAACAAGGTGGAAATCCCACACAACAAGCGGCAGGTCCTGCACCTGATCCAAATTCACAGCAACAACCACAACAGCAACAGCAAGCCGTTGCACAAAATGGTGCACCACCTCCAGCGGCACCAGTGACAAGTGCTGCACCATCAGCAACAAATCCACAACCTAAACCCGGTGATGTTCAAGTTGCAGGTTCTACAAAACCACCTGGACCAAGTGAAAGTAAAAGTAGTGGACCTTCAGCATTGGCCATGAGTGTTGTGTCAAAAGAACAGGCCAAAGTATCAGCCACAACGGCAGCAGTAGTTGCACAAGCAAATGATGCCGCAGCAAGTGCAACTTCACAAGCATTAACAACAGCATTGACTGTTGCTGGTTCAGCACAAGCAACAAGTATTTCTGCAAGTATGGCCACAGCAACTGCAACATCCAGTTCAAGTAAAACTACAACAACCAGTCAATCAACAACAAGTGTGGTTACTCTACAAGGTAATGCTCAAACCAGTGTAGTTTCTGTTAACAATCAACGTTCAATGGAAAATTCTGTTGCAACAACTACCGCAACCAATAATACACAAACTGCCAGTTCATTGCCACCAGTTAGAAATACAACTTCGACAAGTGCACAAACAACCATGACGTTTGCACAACAAAACGAATCACAGAATTTACCTACACCAAATAAACAACAGGAAGTTTTGCAAGTAAACATGCAACAAATGCAAGTATCAAGTCTGCCTCCAGTTGCACCAAAACAACAGGAATTTGTGCAAGTAAATACACAACAGTTACAGACCACAAGTTTACCACCAGTTGCACCAAAACAACAAGATTTTACACCAGTTGTAGTGCAACAGACTATGGTTGCAACTACCGTGGAACCACCTAAACAAGTGCAAACAACATTTGAGCAAACTCAAGTTGCCATGGTTAATACTGTTCAACAACAATCTTATCAACCCACACAGAATGAAGTTGTTATATCACAATATGTTCCACCACCACAACCAGTAAATACTCAATCAAGTTCTTTTGTTGATTACTCTATTACTGTGCAAACAAACTTAGACAGTTTGAAGAAAACTAACATTGTTGCTTTAACAGAAGTTGAGGTGCCTAAAGTTGAAACTATGAAAGTCGGTACTAGAAGTGTATTAAGTGACTACATGAATGCTCAAGCGTTTTTGGCATTACAAGGTGCAGAACAAACACAAGACGGCATGATTAAACGCAATGTTCAACCAAATGAAGTTGCTAATGGTATTGATATTGCTAGTATTGCCACACAGCCAAAAGGTTATGATGCTTATACAAAAGTTACTTTGGTGGATGCAAAATTCTATGAATCAAAAGAAGTTTATAAAAACCAAGAGGTTGTTGATAATCGCCGTGCATTGAGAGGTCTTGGTAGTGACGCAAAATGGCAACGAATGGTTGATGAACAATACAAACTAGGAGAATAATATGGCAGAAGAAAAAGAATCAGCAAAAGGTGCGTTCATAGAGAAACTATTGTTTGCTCTATTACCACTATTGATTGGTAGTACAGGTTACTTAATTAGTTCATTAGGTAATCTAGAACATGATGTAACTATTCTTAATCAAAAGGTTAGTCTAGTTGTCACAACGGACAACAAGCAAGCACCCAACACCAGTAGCGAACTTGCCCGTGAAAAACTACGCCAAGATATGGAAAAAGAGATTCAAGAAAACCGTAATTACATTATGGAAAATCGCCGTGAGATTGCCATCATTGAAGAACGATTAAAACACTTACCAGGAGTAAAATAATGACCGAAGAAATCAAAAATGTCAATGCAAAAATTGACGAAGCGGAAGCCGCTATCAAAAAATATGCAAGCAAAGACACCGTTATCAGTATCGGTGGTTATGAATTCACACCAGCAAAATTGATGGTTGCATTCACACTTGCATCTTCATTGTTAGGCGGTCTATATGGATGCTTTGAAGTTTATAAAGACTACCAAAGCATGAAGAAAAAGATTGCTGATTATTCTGCACCAGACCTAAGTGGTTTTGACAAGCGTCTAGCGGTGATTGAAGAAACCATTGGAAAAACCAATGACTATACCCGTGATATCAAGAATGACTTGAAAGGTGATATTCGTAGAACTGAAACAGTTACAGAACAAGTTGAACGCTATGTTAAGGATGCAAACCGCCAATCTGATAGCGAAATGCGTGATATGCGTAAGGGTGTCCGTGAAGACCTAGATAAAGAACGTGCAGAACTTCAAGCAATGCGCCAAGAAAATGCTCAAATGCGTAAAGAAATTGAACGTGAATTGGTTGTTTTGAAGAAAGAAGTTGACGCTAAAATTCAAAAGGCCGTGGATAATCCATTAGCAAATAAATGATAAAAAAACTTTTGTTATGTTTATTGATGATTGGTTCTGCTCATGCGGAACCCTTTGAGGGTTGGACAGATGAGGAGAAAACCTGGTTTGCTGCTAGTGAAATTACACAAGTGATTGACTATCAGACAACCAGGAATATGTTATATCAACAAGCACGTAAAGGGTTCTATGAAAGTAATCCTTTATTGGGTCGTCATCCCAGTAAAGATAAAATGAATTTGGCCGAGGTGGCAACTTTGGTTGGCAATTATTATCTTTCGGATTATCTTAGTCATGATAACCGATTACTTTGGTTAAAAGTGCACACAAGCCTAGAACTTTTAGTAATAGGCCACAATCTTTCTATTGGTGCAGAATTAAAATTTTAATTTACAGATACGGACAAACTGGCAGGAACATCAATAGATACAGTTCCTAGTGGGTGACGTTCGTGTTTGTGTTCACCATTCTCATCAAAGATTCTGCAATGTGCATCTGGATGTTTTTCAATAAATTCAATTGCTTCTTCCAATGAATCAATGAAATGATTTTTTGTTTCTAAAAAACCATTCAAGAATCTTTGAACTTTTACCATGTGTGCCATATACTGTCCTTTTTAACTTGGAGCGGGATAGCGGAATCGAACCGCTGACTAAAACTTGGAAGGATTTCGTTTTACCATTAAACTAATCCCGCTTATAAACTGGTTGCGAGACCAGGAATCGAACCTGGACCTGGAGCGTATGAGACTCCTGAGTTACCGTTTCTCCATCTCGCTATGTATATAGGTGGTGCGGACGGCGAGACTCGAACTCGCAGATTACAGGGTTTAAGTCTGTTGCCTATACCAATTCGGCTACATCCGCATAATTAAGTGTATTCTTTATTGGTGCCTAAGGTGGGACTCGAACCCACAAAATCTTGGTTTTGAATCAAGCACGTATACCAATTCCATCACTCAGGCATAATTTTGGTGCAACCCACAGGAATCGAACCTGTTTCCATGGTTCTTCAGACCACCGCTATGACCACATCAGCTAGAGTTGCATTGGTGCTCCCACCAGGAAACGAGCCTGGTTCTCATCCTTACCAAGGATGTGTAATCGCCATTATACTATGGGAGCAGGTGACACACAATTTGTCCTTTTGTACGCCGTGTGTCGAGGCGAAATTGGTACCTTGTGACGGGTTCGAACCGCCGACATCCTCCTTGTAAGGGAGGCACTCTACCAACTGAGTTAACAAGGCATATGTGGGCAGGCGTAAGAGAATTGAACTCTTGATATCGGAATCACAATCCGAGGTTTTACCACTAAACTAACACCTGCATAAAATGGAGCGGGATACCAGAATCGAACTGGTAACTAAACCTTGGCAAGGTTTCGTTTTACCACTAAACTAATCCCGCACTTTCTAAAACTTCTTGTTCTGCCAGAATCCGTTTCAAACGGTCTGCACAGAATGATGCCGCTGGTGCATCTGGTTTTACCATTGGTGTCATGTTGCAAGTGCCTTTTATATATCCAATTGCCTGTTGGACAACGCAAGAAGAACCATAAATGTCTTCTTTGTTCAAGTCTAAGTGAACTTCAACATGATGGTCTTCCAGAACTTCCTGGAGACTTTGGAACAATTCTGAAACCTTATATACTTCTGTCATCAGACGCATAGCAGGTTTAGATTTTTTATGGTCATAATCTAACTCACGTTCAACATAACCAAAGATTTTACAACCATGACGGCCATTAATATGAACTACGACAGCCAAAGCATAATCTGCATACCATACACCATCAACACGAACTCTTTCGGAATCTGCACCAAGATAAACTTTAGTGTCTGGTCCTTGTTCTGACAAGAATTCCTTAACTTTTTCTATGTCGAAATTTTTCATATCAATCCTTAAATTGGCATCCCAGGAAGGACTCGAACCCTCACAAACGATTTTGGAGACCGTTGTGCTGCCATTACACTACTGAGATATTATTTCTTTACTAATGGATT
>Ga0208380_1000021_pt1 | contig 52774 bp, 77 predicted proteins | sample CryBogCBE27Jun07_FD_184570 | JGI IMG/M metagenome (GOLD analysis project Ga0208380, IMG submission 184570) | Freshwater microbial communities from Crystal Bog, Wisconsin, USA - CBE27Jun07 (SPAdes) | ecosystem: Environmental > Aquatic > Freshwater > Lake | place: Crystal Bog, Wisconsin, USA... | reverse complement strand
TTCTGTTTTCATGGTATCAAGTCGGGTTGTGGTTCGGGTTCGGGCTGGGTTGTCTGCTGATGTTCTGGTGGTAGGGTCTGCCCTGCTAGGTTGAAAGGCATCTGATCCTCTGGGATAAGTTGGAACTGGTCGGCGGGGTTATGTTTCATAGGTTGACAAGTTCACGGCTGATCCATCGGGAATCCCCTGCGGTTGGTTCTGCTGACAGGGAGACAAGTAATTTTTCCCCTTCATCCAGCAGGAGAAAAAGATCTTCTCCTGCTTTCATGGTGACGCTATAAGGCGCGATCCTATCGGTCCAAAAGGTGACGGGTTCTCGGAGTGTTACTTTTTTCATGGGTTGTTCCTTAAAATTGAGGTTTTACGATTTCGCATTCAAAGAACATTTGAGGAAAGCAGTCACAACGATATTCTGCGCCCTCTTTTGTGTATCCGAAAACTTGCATGGGGCAATCCGTCCAGTCTCGCTCATCTCCATAGCAAGACCCTCGATAATAAAGCCCTTCTTTATTCTGTATTGCGTATTCTTTTTTCATTGGCTCTCCTTCGGTGTTGTGGGTTACGGGTTAAGGTTGGCGATTTTTAAGGCGTGGGAATTTGCTTTGTGGTGGGCGTTTTCCATCTTGTGCGGAAATATGGTTACGTGGTCGAGCGTTTCCCCTGAATCATCGTCTCGGAGGGCAACGGCAATTCCCTTTTCCATTTCCCAAACAAGGGAGGTAATTCCCTTTTCGTGGTTTGTATATTCTTTCATGTTCAATATGTGGCAAGGTAGGCGAGACGGGCGACAAGGGCCGCAAGGATTGCAAGGAATAGGCAGGACAGCAGGACTAGCTGACGGGTCTGCTTTTCGCGCTTGTAGGCTATAAGGGCGGGGCTTTTCTGGTATTTCATGGGGTAGGTTTTAGAGGGTGACACGTTGGGCGAGTGCTTCGGAGATTTCTCCGCTTCTTTCTAGTTGGTCGATGAAGTTGCAAAAATCCTGACGGCATTCTGCGGTCTTTGCATTGTGTCCTTTTGTGATGCTTTTGCGTTTCTTTTCGTTTTCCCAGTGGTGCGGGAAAGCATCCCAGAAAGCGTCTCGTATGTGTCCTTGGCTTGTGTATGTGTATGTATGAAGCATGGTCGGGAGTTGGTTAAGGTTAGAAGCAAACGGGGATCCCTCGGGAGTAGAAAGCATGGACGCTTTCACCCTCTGGGATGTCATTTGGTCGGATGATATAGACGGCGCATCCTCGGCAATCTCCTTGTATGTAGGGTCGAACGGATTTACCCTCGAAAAGGGATGCGAGTTTCTTATGCAATCCCTTTTCCCTGTCTGGTGTTGGGTATCGGTTTTCTCTCCATGTTCCGTTGTGGTCTCTCCATTGTATGCGCATAAAAGGTTTCCCTGTCACCTCGTCGCGTTCTACGCTTTCGGATCGTTTGTCCGTTCCGGTTCCACATTCTAACTCGTGCCAACGGGAAAGGCCTTTTTCGACCCTCAAGAGTTGGCTTGTCTCATCGTGTGAGAATCCGAAACTAGAAAGAACCTTGTAGAAGTGTTCTTTCCTCATCTGCTTTGTCCATCGTGTGCTTTTCATGGCGTCTCCTTTGGTGTTGGGGTTGGGTTAAAAGTTGTTTTTTCGCGCTTTAACAACTGCTTTGGCGCAAGTCGGGCAAGTGGGCAATCCGTTTTGATCTAGCAAGCTTTCATCGTGGCATAGGTATTTTCCGGAGATTTTGCAGGCATATTTTCCGTCAATTACTGCATGAGTCAAAAAGGAGACATCTTCCCCCGCCATGATTCGCTTATAGTAAAGCGGATGTTCCATGATGTTTCCCCCTGCGGGGAGTATCTTAATTTTTTTCATATTCTCCTTTTTTTGGTTATTTGTTCCGGATCGAAAGAACGAAACGGACGGCCTTTTTGACCTTGGGATTGCTTTTCGGGTTATTGGAAATAAAGAGAAGGTTTTCCAGTTTCCAATCTCCGTAGATATTCCAAGCGATTCGTTGTTGATATGGGGTTAGCATGGTTTTGTTTGTGTGGGTTGTTTAATCCTTCACGGGGATCGTGGAGGAAATTGTTAGAAGATAATCCTTCCTAGCTCTTTCGGGAGACCATTCGAAACCAGCGGGAGGGTTTGAAATCCATGCCTTGCAATCTTTAAGGGTGCGAAATTTCATGCTGCAAGTAATCCAAGAGGATCCTCCATCCATGCAAGACCCGAGGCCTTTTAGACGATACACGGGGACGCCATCGAATACGGAGTGAAAAGAAACGGAAGAATTCATGGAAACCATAATGCCACTACCTTGAAAGAATGTCAAAAGATATTTTATTCTTTTTTCATGCCCATAGAATGAGGCTCTAGCCGTTGTGCTTTGTAAGATATTTTACACTGCAAGACAATCGTAAGACACTTGCAAGACATAAAAGGACAAGGATAATCTACGCAAGACAAGCAGAAAAGTCTTGACAAGGTGTCGGAAAATCCCCTTAATAATCCCCTATACGGGCTGCCTTATTCGCTCAAGGCTGAAAGCTCCTTCTTTCGCTCCTTTGCTTTCCTAGTCTCTCGACCATAAAAGCCAATCAAACCCCGTCCGATTGGCGAAGCCAACCCCGGAGGGGCGAGGCGAAGCCGAGTCACCCCGAAGCAAAGCGAAGGGGCATCAAAAGGGGCTAGGTTGACAGATTATCTCTTTCAAGGCTACTCTCTCAAACTATGCCACGCCAAAGAGACCTAAACTCGCGCCAAAAGAAGTTCTGTCAGCTATTCACGCAAGGCGAAACTGCGGGCAACATTGCCCAGTCACACAGGAAAGCGGGCTATGTCTGCCCAACTATCGAAGGACACGGAGCAAACGGGATCAGACTCCTTAAGAGTGAGAGAATACAGAAGGAGATTAGGAAACTCCGTGAAAAAGCGTTCTCTCGTGAAGCGTTGTCTTACGCCGAGAAACGAGCATGGTTAGCTAAGGTTTTACGCACTCCGGTCGGTGAGTTGCACGAGGGATCTAATCTTGCGCAAGAGGTGACGATCACCGAGGGCAAGGAGGGAACGAGTCGCAAGGTGAAAGCAGTAGACAAGCTCCGAGCGTTGGAACTGGATTCTAAACTGGCTGGCGACTTCTATGCTGACAGGGAGCCACAAGCAAACAACCCGTTCCTCTACCTCATAACACTATCTTCTCAACCGATCCTCGGATCTGCTCAAGGTGCGCTCCCTTCTCCTGCTCCGGTCATTGATGCGAAGGTTGAGACGCTCGACGACTAGTGAGAGATCGTGAAATCCTATGGAGATCCTAATCGGGTGGTGGGAGTCCCTACCCACACCAGTTTATATGGCGGTGATGTGCGACATGCACTTCTGAAAAAAAATCCTTATTCTGGAGTTTCCTTCTTTGAAAGATCCTTTTAACTTGCTTAATAGAATAGAGATTGATAAAGTGTACGAACATGACATTGAGATACCCACCAGAAGAGTTTGCTAGGCCGAGCATAATGTTGTTGAGGAGTCTTGCTATGAAGTTGGGATTGGGTGTTAGTAAAGAGCCGGGGGGATATGGTGGGTTGAAGATGGAGAGGAAGAGGTTGGCGGAGTTGTTGAAGGAACATATCCAAGATCCGAGGTTGAGTGATATGGATCGTGATACGATTAAGTATTTGGAATAGGCTTTACAGGGGTTATAAAGCCCTGTAGCGTGTTTTCATTATGACTGAAGGTGAACTCCTGATTACGTTGTTGAACTCTGCTACAATAGGCCATGTCTTGCATTTGAGGTCATTGAGCTATTCGGAGCATAAGGCATTGCAGAAGTTTTATGAGGAAATGCCTGACTTGGTGGATGCTGTAATTGAGGCATGGCAGGGTAGGCATGGGGAGTTGATTGATTACCCTGATCAGGTTGTGGAGATTAGCGAGAACAGGAATGCTCTAGAGTATGTTACTTTCTTGAAGATTGTGTTGGAGGAGGAAAGGTATGTGTTGGGTGAGGAGAGTGAGATCCAGAACCTTGTGGATGATATTGCCCAGTTGATTGATTCAACTATTTATAAGCTGACTTTCTTGCGGTGATCTACGAGTTTAGGAAGCCAATGCCTGTACTGACTCCTGTTGGAGATGGGTATGCTATCTATGTGGAGAGTAGTGGGGTATTTGACAATGATGTGTGGACTGTTTGTATGTGCAAGGATGGGAGTGTGAAGCATTTCAATACTGGTCAGGTGAGGATGTGGCAGAATGCTACATTTGGTATTGAAAAAGGAGATAGGGGTGAATAGGATATTGTGACAGATCTACAAGTGTAGAACCCTGTTACGAGGTCGCTTGCTTGGTGGGGAAACTTGGCAAGCGGCTTCAGCAGATTTTACCCCCACACCTCTGCCAGAGAGCAAGTGCCAAAGGGGGTTCTTTGTTTAGATTTTAGGCAATAGATGAAGCGTGAGTTGATTAACTCGCGTAGAAATAATCACCCATGAGGGGAATGATGATACAATTCCTAAACATTTGTATAAAAGTGCATAGGTTTTGTAATGGAGTTGGAGGTTCCATATCGGGTATAATCTGGTGTCTTAATGGGTAAAATGATCCCTATCGGGATTATTATTAGATGTGCTATGGAAAATTTTATTAAATGTGTCCTTTTGGGAGGGACAGAAAGTTTACTTTCAAAACAAAAAACCCCACCTAGCGCGTAGCCAGATGGGGTGATTGTTGGGTGGTGATTAATTAATACTTGTCGCACTTGTCGCAGGAACAGCAGGACTCACAATCTTCTTCGTCCTCATCAACTTCTTCGATCTCAACTTGGTCATTGATGTAGTCCAAGACGGCTTGGAGGGATTCAACGACATTGAGGATGATGTCTTTGAGGGCTTCGTTTTCTTCGGCTAGGGCGTTTTTTGGCATTGTGTGTATGGGTTGGTTTAGACTAGCGAGACAAGGATATTTGAGGGGTGGCAAAAGGCAAGGAGAAAGGTGGCTCCAGCAGTAGGATTCGAACCTACAACCATTCGCTTAACAGGCGAACGCTCTACCATTGAGCTATGCTGGATTAAACAATTAATTAAACACGGATTGGGTTTGTGTTCAATTCCGTGTTCAATTGGCTACCCTGCATGGACTCGAACCATGAATGAGGCTTCCAAAGAGCCTAGTGTTACCATTACACCACAGGGTATTAATACTTGCGAGGTCTGCCTCGGCCTCTAGGGACATCTACCCTATTGTTCCAGACATTCCTTCCATAAAGTGTCTTCCTTGCCAAATCTTCAGGCAAGTTCAAAACGTAGTTTTTTAACCAGAGCTTTTCCTCTGGCCCTAGATCCCCAACAATCACTCCATAGTCCTCACCTTCATCCGCTAGTTTGATGGCTGAATCCAAGAGATCCTTTTGTGTTTTCATTTATTTTCTAAAAAAGTATTGACGGGAATAAAAAAATTCCATAGATGGAGCATTGTATGAATATCCAATTCACTACAAAACTAGAAAAGACCTGTGATGAGTGTGGTGGTACTGGTCGTGATTGGTACGATGAAGGCATTGGGGAACCATGCTGGAAGTGCCAAGGTACGGGCCATGTAGCTACTTCTGAAGGACTCGCAATTCTTCAGTTGATTGCACATCATCAACGGGATCTTCTTCAGTTTGCCTGATTTTTCTTTTTGAGGGCTGTTAAAAAGCTCTCAATAAGATGCCCAACGAGATACGCTTGCATCTCGTCATGCCCCTCTTTTTCTTCAATGCTTCTTTCTTTTAGGATGAAGTTTGCAACATGAACACATTCATGGGCTAATATTGCCAACCATTTTGGGTTGTTTGCCCAGCCACAAATAAAGATGATTGGAATAGATCCTAGAACTGCACAAGCATCAGTAGTTACTCCAAGGGTATCAAAATCATATTCAATAGAAAATTTCTTTTTCAGCCAATCTTTTGCGTGATCTTTGGTAACATTCCAGACAAACCAACAAGAAGAATTGAGAACAGGAATATCCAAATAGAACTCTTTAATCTTCATAAAATTCTATAATGCGGAATAATGTGCATATTCCCATTGATGTTTACCTTGAATTTTTTGCATTCGCATTTCCCCTCACTCATCTTTTTTTTCAGGTAATGCCTAGTTTTGGTTTTTTTACACCCAATCATTTTGCAAATTTCATTGGCAGTATAGAAACCTTTTTCTACTTTATCGAAATCATCCAAAAGAGCCTTCTTCCAAGCATCTGCAACAGATGCCATTAATTCAGCTTCGGATGGGTTTAGTTTCTGCTGGTTCATATTGCAAAAGTTTGGTTGCTGGTAATTCGTCTTTGCCACATCCTCTCCAATCAAGGATACCAATGCCGGGACGACATATCGCATCTCCGACTACTTTGTGTCCGTATCTTGTGAGCAACTGCCATGCAGGAGTTACCATGAAGATTCCGTTTCCATCATTAAAAATTCCTCCCGTGTGGCGATGGCCTCGTAAATATACTTTGGGAACCCTATGCCCGACACGGGAGTAATTCTGACGGGCATTGCCCATAGTAATGCTCATAGCTCCTGCCTCAAGATATGACCTAGAACTTGTGGGCATATGGTGGGCTATGTCAATGAGCGTACCATTAATTTCAATAAGACCTTTGTCTCCTAGCCATTGGGCATGGATTTCTCTGGCAATCATCTTTTCCCAATCTCCAACGTGACACTCTGTGCCAGCAGTCATGTAGATTACAGATGCCATTTTAGCCAAAGGCTTGAGGCATTCAATAGCCGCAAGCGTATGATCGTAATTCAATGCCGCAACAATTTCGCTACTACCATGATGGCGACCCTCAATACAATCGCCATTAATAATAAGTATGAAAGGATCTTTCCCAAAATGGTCTTTGATTTTTTGGTTTTTGTCATTCCAGCATTGCCATAGCCATTGTTGATGCAAATTGTTTCCTAATCCTATTTGGTTTCCTGTACTGGTGATATGACCTTCAGGCCATAATCCAACAGTAGATCCACAATGCAGATCAGAAACTACGACTGCCCCCATAGGGCGTTTGATTTTAATCATGCGATTGTTTTTGGATGGCTTCAGGAGGATTATCAGAAACCAGATTTTTCAAAAGCCTAGCCGCATGACTCATGGAAATTTCTTCCTGTTCCATCATGTCTGCCAAGAGTTGAACCAATTTGATCCGATCAATGAGATGATGAAGATAGCTGATTAGATCAAGCTGTTCATCTTTTAGATTTTTGGCATACCAGCCAGCACCAGCAGTCCAGAATTGGGTTTTGTGTTCTTCGCTACCCTTGAAATATTTATCCAATCCAGCGATTGATGCTTCTCTCCAAATATCGAAAGCATCTTCTTCTGGTGTCATATCACTTTGATTTGCGTTTTGATTTGGATTTCTTGCGAACTCCATATCCGATCCGAGCAGGACGGAGAGTAACATTTGGTTTGGCAGAATTTGTGGTTGCTGTTTTGTTCATTTAGACTTCTTGCCGTGATGCCACTTGGCGGCATTCTGTGCAAAGGTAGCCATCTTGCGAACAGCAGGATTCTTGCTGTGCTTCAATTGCTCCGTGGTCTTTCCAGTTTTCTTTTTGATCGCTGTGAAGCGACCCTTGTGGGACTCCTTGATATGGATTCCGCTTTTCTTGGTAGCCATAGTTTATTTTTGATTTGATTGGATAAACCTACGCCAAATTTGTTTTGGTTTGATGTATCCTGCCACGTTGCATACATGGCAAGGATAGTCATTGCAAGCACTTAATTCCTTAAAACAATTGGGGCATAAACCATTGATGTATCCAATGAATCCAAAAAATACTTTGATGTATTTCTTTATACTCATCAGAACGTAATGTGCATGACCTGACATGAGCAATCAGCACCATTCTTGTCGGCCTCATCAATGTCTGCAAAAATCACAGAGTTGTTGAACTTATCCATCGTTGTCAGCATCCACTCCATGCTTTTGCGATACTGATGATATTCAGGCTGGAACATACCGCTGATCACAATGTTCTTATCAGGGATGCGAATCAGATTGGTAGCACCCGTAGCCTCCATTTCTTTTGGAACGACGATGATATTTGCCAGCTTCTCCAAACGCTTGAATGACTCCCGATCAATACCACTACGGCATACCATGAAGTTCTCTGGATCAATGACATGGATGCAACAATCCAGATGGTAGAGATCATCACTCACCATCTTCATCGGGATAATATCAATGCCAGCTTTCTTGGAAATCCATTCTTGTGCCTTCCAATCGGAGAATTTTCCATGACCGCCAAAATACGTTTTGTCTTTCCAGTATTTGGTTTCAGCTTCTCCCTCCCAAAAGTGAGGAGGTTGTAAAACTGTATAGCCCATCTTCTCAAAGAATCTACGTCCCGGATCTTCTTCGATCTGACGACCATCAGCACTCATCTTGGCAATGAAGATAAAAGGATCAACAGATAGCCCAAGATTGGCTACAAAGTGTTGGTCTTGCGCTCCCTTAACAGGAGGCAACTCAATCACCTTAACACCAAGAGCAGTAATGAGTCTCTTGATTCTGGTGTACTGACGCATAGCACGTTCAGTATCTACTTTCTGACCCTTCATAAACTTGTTGTTCGGGATAGCCGTGGACAAGTATTTAGGAGGACACATCAGGAAACTTGGCTTTCTCTTATACTGACCAGAGCCATAAGCAGTCTTTTCAGGACTCTTGATCATAGAGGCTACAGAGCTATCTACCTTTCCTTGTATCACAGAAGGTATCATAGATCCGTTACGAAACTCTTGAGGGGAGAATTTAGCCATATTGTTAAAATTATGCCTATGGTTAAGAGTTGCGTCAATTCTAACTTGCTGTTATAAAAAACAAAGCTGGCGAGAATTGCGTTCTCAACCAGCTTTTAACCTCAACCATAATGCGTCTATGAATGAAGCTGAAGTAAACCTATTCTATTGCGACAATGGATCGCAAGCTCAATGTTTGCACAAAAAGTTGTTGATCAATTTTTGGAAACATTTTCTTGAAGATAAATCTGTCAAAGGGCCAAACAAAATCAAAAGGGAAGCATTGAAGGGAAATTTCAATGGGGGTCTAAAAAGCAAAGAGGAAAGGCTTCATGTTTTAATTGACTACGCAAAAATTGTTATTGGTTGGAAAACTGATCCATCAAAAAAACGAACACAATTTAACCAGATCAAAAAAACACTTCACAGAGTAGAGTTAAAAATAAACACCAAATGTTTTGTTTGCCTTGAACCAGCACATTGCCGACATCACATAATCCAACTTCAAAACGGTGGATTGAACCAGAAGAAGAATGTCGTGAGTCTTTGTAACGGATGCCATGCAGAAATACACCCTTGGCTAAAAAGTCCAACAAACCCCCCTACCCCCCAGAAAAGATTTGCTGGCGAAAAATCGCTACCCTCAACAATAGCCGAGGGCAGAACATTTTTCTCCTAGCAGACGGGGATAGCGTTTTGGTTCGCTACCGCCGCTTTCTTGGCCTACATGGGACGCATTCATGCTTGGCCTCAATCTTGCGATGATTGAAATCTTTCATTGACCAATCCGTGCGTCAACAATAAATTTTCTTTGGAGCTTAAGGGATACCGTAGCTTCTATACCCTCGACCGCCTTCTCCCCTTGAGTCGCAGAAACAAGGAGGATCGGCACTTGGGTTTCTTCAAAGGTTCCTTGCCCTTGACAAGCCCCCATTGGGGACTTCCTGCGAGATAGGGGGCAAGGTCATCTACTAATTGTAAACGAATTAGTACTTGATTGTATAAATGAACCTAAAATCCATCTTCATCCACCCCATTCCCGCCATAGCCCCAATCATCATCCATAGCCTTTTCTTCAGGGCTATTCTTGCTGTGGATCAATCTCTGCTCCCAATCTCTGATCTCTACGATATCCAGAGACTCTGCTTCTTCATCCTCAAAGGTAAACTCTAGCCCTGCCCTACGGAGCATCTGTACAGCATACGTCAGAGAGTCAGCCAAGTCGGGCGACTTCTTGATACGTTGCTTCATGTCGAGCTTCTTCTCAACAGCAACCTTTCTACCTTTGTGGTAATACAACCTAGAACAAAGTTCCGCTATGACTTGCGAGTTCTTATCCATGTCGATACCAACAAGGGATCGCGTGGACATAGCCGTATGAACAGCAAACCAATACTCCGTGACAAGCCGATCATAGGCTTCTTTGCAAGTTCTCTTATCCAGATTGCTGATCTTCCTTTCCGTAGGCATTCCCATTGAGGAAATCGGGAAGATGAACATGGCTTCAGGATTGAATTTGCTCCATTCAATGATGATTGCTCTCATCATCTTGCCGCCATCACCTGAAATATCCAAACCAAAGTCCCTTGGGTGGACTCCATACTCCAAGCAATCCTGTACCACTTGCATTGCGATACTTTCCTCAAAAACTTCTCCAACAGAACTGGTGTATTCTTTGGTTCCAAGATAGAAACCTACATTTCTACCAGTATCATTTGCCCCAAATCGGCAAAAAGTAGCGGCACATCTATCTCCACCAGCCGTAAATGCAGGGTCAAATCCGCAAACAACCTTTGTCCTGTTACTCCAAACAGGCTCCCAAGCAATATCGCATCCTTGAATAAACTGTTTTGAAAAGATTGTAAGCTCTACAGAGGAATCAGGCCACCAACCATACACATTTCGCCAGTACTCTAGGGCATTTTTATTGCCATAGCATATTTTTAATGTTGCCTCCATTTTTTTGTAAGTAAGAAAATTCCTAAAAGGAGGTATTTCTGCGTTTGGAGCTTGAAGATTAGGGCTTTCTTCTCCTGAAAGGTGCAAAGCAATTCCTGTACGGGTCTTCCACCTTTTTGTGTACCTATTTACAGCATTCCATCCCATTGGATCATCGGGTTCACACAACTCCGTATGAGGATTATTTGCAGTATTTGATGGGTTTGCCATGCCGCCAAACAAAACATCATCGTTTCCTGCCGTAAAATTGGATCGCACATTGAGGCAATACAAATCCATTTCAGCCAATTCGTCCAAAAATACCCTTACTCGTTCGTTTTTTCTTCCTCGCATATTGTCAACAGCTTTTTGACCCTCTCCTCCTTTTGGAAAAGCAACCGCTTTTATGGCATTTGTATAGTCTCGTTCTGTATCTTTGGTATCAATAGACTCAAAAACAATCATCCTACGATACTCAACAAGGTTTCCAATCGCGGCATCTTTACCATATTTGGACTGTAAATTACGCATTGCAATTCGGTATAGAGTGCAAACCTTACCCCACAATCGGTCTTCAGAAGCATCCAGAGACGTAGATGCAACGTATGTGGAGGTACAATCAGGGGCGCAAAGCCAATCAATTACGATGCAAGCCGCCACAGAAAAGGTTTTTCCGCTAGATGCACACCCTGCAATACCCCAATCGTTCTCATTACAGAACAAATCTATAATATCTAGGGCATAATTATTGGCGATTCCTTGTGATTGGAGCAAAACATCGTTGCCATAAATCAACTGAAAGCAGTTGACCATGTGCTGTGCAGGGTTTTTTAGGTCAGTATGTTCCAACTTGATGCCATTTTTAACCCGTTCACGCCTTCCAAACTCTCCACGAGTCAATCTATAAGCCGTCAACTCACGAATGAATTGTGGAACATTCTCTCCAAAGGAAAGCCCGTATGTTGTGTCTTTGGGCAAGTCAAGACAAATGCCGTTGTAGTCCATGTGAAGTTTTACTATTGACTTATTTTATAAATTAATACAAGCATTTGGTTCACATGAGCAAAAAGCCGTATGTTTTAACGCAAGAGCAAAAAGACAGGCGCAACCTTCTTAGAAGATTAAGGCGTTCTAAAAATAAAGAAAAAACAAATGCTGAAAGCAAGGCATGGAGAGACGCAAACAAAGAAAAATACAAAGAGTGTCGCAAAAAAAGCCATCAAAAATACAAAGAGATAAGAAATTTGCAAAGCAAAAATTGGAGATTAATAAATCCAGAAAAAGTTAAAGAGAACAACTTAAAAACTGTTGTACCTCAAAAGAAAATTTTTCAAGAAAAAGCAAGTTCTTACAAATTGCAACATGGTTGTATTGATTGCGGATACAAAGCTCATGCCGTTGCATTACACTTTGATCATGTTTATGGTGAAAAGGTAAAAGATATATCTCTTTATCATAAATGGGAATTAGCATTGCCAGAAATCGAAAAATGTGTTGTAAGATGTGCAAACTGCCACGCCATAAAAACTTTTGAGAAAAAAGAATATCGAGGCTGGCGAAACAAAAACAAAAAATCGTGAGACTCAAGGATAAAAACGGGCCTATCCCCGGTGGACTTTGGTATGAATACAGCGACGATAAGGGAAATACTTATCGTGTTAATGGAATGGATACTGTTTTTGGAAAACAATTTGCCCAAAAGGTATCAAGCGACATGACAATTAATAATGTTCAAGTTCCAGATAATTTAGAATACTTGATCGAACAACAAGTTTGCAGTAGGATTCCTAGCCAATACTATTGGCAAGAAGCAGGAGACAAAGTTGCGAACGTAATTCATCGTTTTGCTAACCTTGGAGATCGCGTTGCGGCAAGCCTTGGGGTTCAAACAAACCTTGAGCAAACCGCAAAGGGTTGCACCGCTTGCCAAAAACGCAGACAAGCAATGAACCAAGCCCTCGGCTAAAATGGCAAAATCAAAACGCATCGTAAATCGTGAGGGAGTCTCCAGTTGGGGATTCAACACAATCAATTCTAATGGCGTTGCTCCAACTAGCCGTGTTCAAACTGCCAATGATGCGTTTACTATCTGTTGGAATCTAAGGTTAGATAACGCAGGAAGAGAGAGAAAATGGGGAAGAATTTTCAAATGTTATAAGGGCTTTCCTCCTACCGATTATAGTCAGGTAGCTTCCCGTCAGCTTTCTGGAATGAGCAATGTGCCATTCCGTCAGATGAAGTTTATCGTGGACAATCAGAAGTCCAGCTTCGTTGACATGGTAATGGAGCGCAATACCGCCGCAAACATTACTACTAAAATAGGAAATCCTACAGAAAAGAAGGAGTGGAGTGATATTATTAGTGTTGGATTTGATCGGATGCTTCGTTCATGGAACAGCTACAACTACAATGTTGAGCTTGATGTGGAAGAAATGACCCTATATGGAAAGGGTTTTGAAATTGCAGAAGACAGGGATGGTTGGCCCACCAAGAGTTTTCATAATTCCAATGTGCTAATTCCAGATAAAACGTATGCAGACCTCACGAACTTGGGTGAGCTTTGCATCAAACGTAGCTACACCCCCCTTGAGTTCTGGCTCAAGATTACTGGAGGAGAAGAAGATCCTGAAAAGGCACAGAAACACGCTACGGATATGGGTTGGAATTTTTGGGCTTGCGTGGATGCGTTGCGGATGTTCACCACCAACTATCGCAATACCTACACCAACACGGAATGGTTGCGTGATGTTGCTAGTGGCAACCTAAACCTATCTCGCCTTTACACTCTTCGCATTGAACTCTACGAGCTTTACATCATGGAGTTTAATGGGAGCATCTCAAAAATGCTCCTCCTCCAGAATTACGAAGGTCTTGTTCTTGGATACAAAGAAAATGGTCGCAAGGATCTTACTGAAGAAGAGTACCGCGACCAAACTGGTTTCCTTTACTATCGCAAAGATTGGGTAGAAAAGGATGGTGATGGATGGGATGACATCATTGCCCCTATGTGCGATTCTACTGGTAGTGGAATCTGGCATGAAATTCAGGGTCTAGCTGAAGCGGTCTTTATCCAATGCCGTGCATACGACATTCACATGAACCGATTCATGGATGCCGTCGATTGGAATACCCGTCTCATGTTTAAGGGTGGTTCTGCCGAATCGACCAAGAAGCTCAAGCAGATGGAGTGGCAACCTTGGATGGTTCTTCCTCAAGATGTCGAGCCGCAACAGGTTTCTGTAAACATTCCTTTCCAAGAAGTCCTTGCTGGAATCCAATTCTATCAAGCTGATCTCTATCGCGGTATTGGTGCTTACAACATTGGCATGACGACCAAGGGTGGCAAGCAACGCACCAAGGGAGAAGCTCAACTTGATGCCGCTGAATCTGCAAAGCTCCAAGGAACACAAATCCGTAGGTTCAACGATAACCAAACCCGTTGGCTCCGATTGCTCTACAAGCGCATGAGCAATACCAAGCGTGGTGGAAACGGATGGAAGCTCAAGGAAAAGTTCATTGACTTCATGGATGAGAATGGAGTCCCTGAAGAGGCTTGGAAATGGGAGAACATTGAGAACCTTGAGAGCAATATGCTTGCTGGTTCTGGAAGCCCATCCTACAAGCTAATGGCGGCTCAACAGACTGTTTCACTCACAGGCATGACTCCTATGAATGACGGGCAAGCAAATGCTATTGCTGATGCTATTGCCGCTCTTAATGGTCGCCAGAATGTCAATCGTTACTTCCAACATACCAAGGTTGATATTCCTGATGAGCAGGGAATTATATCAATGGAGAACATTGGCATGACTGATCCAAAGGGCAACCCTGCCAACTTCAGGGTTTATCCTGATCAGAACCATGTGGAACACTTCAAGGGTCATATCCAAGATGCCATGACTTCCATGCAGGAAGCACAGCAAGTTCTACAATCTACTGGCGTTAATCCCAAAGGACGCAACAGCCAGCAGACTGAACAGGGGGTTGATGATGAAGCATTTGAGCTTCTCCGTGATATTTACGCCTGTCTCATGCGATTCAAAGGGCCACATCTTGTTGCCCACCTTGGATTCATTCAGAAAGATCCTTCCAAGAAACAGATTGCCAAGGAGTTTGGTATGCAGATGCAACAACTCCAGCGTGGTGTTGATGAGCTTGGAAGTCAGGTTTCTCAAATGGCTCAATCCAAACAGCAGGAGCAGGGTCAAGGAAGCCAAGATCCTCACACCATCAAGCTCCAAGCTCTGGTTGCCAAGGAAGCGATCCAGACCGATAGCCTCAAGAAGAAAGAGGACATCAAGCTGGCGGCACTCGCACAGAAAGCTCAACTCCATAATGCCAACAGCATGGAGAAGGTTGCAACCGATCTTGCGACCAAGAGAGCAAAAGCCGCTAACGAGATCCAGATTCGCAGGGCAAAAGCCGCCCATGATACTCAAGTTTTGCAAGACCAGCACCAGCAGGAAATGCAGAACCAACAGCAAATGAACGCCCAAGATATGATGGCCCAACAACAGGCTATCCAAGGGCAAGAAGCAGTAACACAAAGCAACCCGCAACTCGGACAAGAAAATGGCTGATAAAAACACTACGAACCTTGCCGCCGCAATCGTAAACGATAGACGCTATAGCGAACTTAAAACCTCAATCTACGAGGATCTTGTAACCAAAGATCACGCAAGCATTGTTGCTGTATTTAAGGCATTGCAGGATTATGCTTTTGAAGCAGAAGATAATTCTTTCCATTCAGCAGATAAACCAGCAATGATTACTGCCAAGGTAGGATCACATGATTTGGATATTGATCCCGATCTTGATGATGGTCTTACTCCAGAAGAAATTTCCCTTCGCAAATAGCAACCACCAAAACTAAAACATATGTCTGATACCGCCGTTGTTGAAACGCCACAGCAAGTTGATCTTACCGCCGCATCACAGGCCGACAAAGCCGCTAGGGATGCCGCAATTAAGCAAGCCGATAATTTCTTCAAGGGAGATATTAAAGAAGCACCAAAGGGTACTCCTGCCGATCTTTTCAAGAAGATGGCAGAGAAGCTCAATCAAGATTCTTCTCAATTCCAAGAAAAGATTGACGAGGAAAAGCAAGCCGTAAAAGCAAAGGAAATCAACCGCGAGGAACCTGAAGTAAAGGCAACTCTAGTTGATGATGAGAAGAAGCCGGGGTTCATCAAATCGCTAAAGCAGACGAATGAACAGCTTTCAAAAGAAACGGCTGAACTCAAAGCCCGTGTTGAGAAGATCCCTGAATACGAAAAGGAAATTCAGGATCTACGCTCCAAGATTGATGATGGTGGAACCAAGAAGGAAATGGAGAAACTTCGCCTTGAGCTTGAAAAGGCTCTCAAGGAACGCGAGGATCGTGAGGCACAGCTTACTTCTGATCTTGATAATCTTCGGAAGGCAAATGCTTTTCTGAATCTTCCTGCTGATCCTGTATTCAAGGAGTCTTATGACGCTCCTATTCTTAATGGATATAATCAGGTCAAGATGATTATTGGTGATGATCACACATCATTGACTGAATTTGAGAAAGCAGTTGCCGCTTACGAAACCTCACTCCGTTCCAACGATGAAAACGAACGACTTCGCCAGCGTGAGATTTCCAAGCAAACGCTTAATTCCATCTACGAGAATCTTTCTCCAATGGAGCAAGCAAAGTTTAACCAGACTGCTTACGATGTTCTTGGAAAGATTGAGGCTAGGAATAATGCACTTCTGAACTGGGAAACAACCAAAGCGCAAGCTGATGAGGAAAAAGCTCGTCGAGCTTCGATGGCAAAGTCCCAAATTGGAAAGCGTTGGCAAGATGCTTACTCCCAAGCCAAGCAACAACTTGATGATGCAATCAAGTATCCAGAAGAGGTTGCAAAGATTATCTCTTCCCAAAATATTGATGATGACAATACGGAAGATGAGCTTATTGCAGAAGCCGCTCTCCGTGAGAACAGCAATTTTGCTCCTGAACAAATTACCCGTGTTCTCCAACAGGGAGCCAAGTTCAAGAAGCAACGAGCTTATACTTTCGCACTTGAAAAACAAGTTGCAGAACTTAACGAAACGATTCGCAAGATGAGGGGATCAGGAACGTCTGATGGAAACATTGGATCTTCTTCTGCTGGCAAAGCTAATGCACAGGAAGAACGTACACCTGAAGCTCTTTTTCGTAAGTTTCAAAATCGGTAGTTGACATAGTAGATTTCACGCATAATCTATTATGCATGAGATTGAAATGTGGAGATACTCGTAAAGAAGATAACAAGATATTCTGGGCTTATGACCGATCCTCAAAGAATGGGGAAAGGTGGTTAAGCCCAGAACAGTTTTTGCATTACAAGAAACGCAATGCAGAAACATCAAAAGATTGCTACAACAAAAATCCTAAAGCATTCTGGGACAGAAGTAGAAAAGCTGACTTAAAAAGAAGGTTTGGATTAACTCCAGATTTGTATGAGAAAATGCTAATTCAACAAAAAGGAGTATGTGCAATTTGTAAAAAACAATGCAAAACAAACGAAAGATTGTGTGTTGATCATTGCCACCATACCAATAAAATAAGAGGACTTTTGTGCCGTAGATGCAATGCTGGTATAGGCCATCTAGATGATTCAATTGATTTATTAAAAGCTGGAATAAAATATCTAAAGAAATATTGTTGACACCATTTCAATTTTTCATTAAAGGTGGGTTTGACATAACGGCACGATTGCCGCCCAACGAAAGTTGGTTTAAGCCAAAGAACTAAATCGGGTAGCTCCGATTCAAAAATAAAAGCGGCGTTCCAAGGCAAGAATCAATAATCGAAAGGTATGACGCAATCACGCGATAGGCCGGATCGCATAAACCCACCACAAATGGGAGCGATCCTTTTTTGTGGTTAAACAAATCTAACACAAAAACAACTAACACCCTATCTATATGGCACAAAACGGAGTAACATTCTCTAGCTGTCAGGATGTGGACACCCTGTTTAGGGAAGCCCGCACCTACTATAACCCATTCTTCATCAAGAAGATGGCCATAAACAGTATTTATTATGGTCGTCTCGAAACCGAGACTTGGCCTCTGAATACTCTCCCGACTCAGAAAGCATTCCGCTTCGGTCGCGGTTGGTACAATCCAGATCAGCCTTGGCAACAAGTCCAGAGTGGACGTTGCATCCAGAATGCGGATGACGTTCAGTTTGAGACGATTGCTCACCCCGGCACGGAAAGCTATACGTTCAGCCTCTTCACCAAGGCTATGCGTACCGATTGGTATCAGCTTACCGATTTCATGTATCGCCTCTTCCCACAGGAGGAGATGGATCACATCATGGCTACCAACGTCAACATCACCAAGAACGTCCATGAGGAGTTCGCCCGTTCCAACTGGATCGGTGGTGCTGGACACAAGTGGGTTCCGATCTCCAACGGGCAGAGCCTCGTTTCCTGTGTTGCCGAGGATGACCAGATGTTCATCGTTCAGCCTTTCGAGGGAACGAACGAGGGTAGCTACAACATGGGCTATGTCTATGTGAAGCTCCCTGCCAGCCAGCTTACCAACATTGGTCTGCTGTCTCTCGACACCCTTGATGACATTCTCATCAACCTCCAGCGCGAGGATGATGCCTATCGTCTCGACGTTAGCGAGGCCGCTGGTCGCCCCCTCCTTGAGGTTATCGTTCCTGATAGCCGAGTCCTCCGTCAGCTTTGGCAGTATGCCAAGCAGTCTGGTGGATGGTGGGAGAGCGTCAGCGATTTCGATGACAAGCAACTCCAATACTCGCTTGGTATTGATCGCGTCATTGGAAACTACGCCTTCTGCAACGACATCAATGGTGTTCGCCTGAACGTCGATTGGACTTACAATGCGTCCCTCTTGACCTTCAATGCCAACGATCCGTCCACTTGGCCTCGTCTGGTTCGCGTTCTGCCCTATGTCCCCGTTGCTACGGAACTTGGTTGCAAATACGTCCAGAACCCTGCCTACAACAATGCCGACTTCGGTATCACCAACCCTTGGGTGAACAAGGCCATGATCAAGTGGATCAGCCCTTCACAGAGCGGTATCGGTGAGGCTCAAGGCATGACCCAGAACTATGCTGGTGATTGGGAATGGAAGAACCCTGATTGGGAGTGCAACATCAAGCGCGACCAAGGTTTCTTCTGGAACCAGTTCCGTATGGGTATGCAGTTCCAAGATCCTACGCTGATGCACTCCATCCTTCACAGGTTGAACACCAGCAAGCTGATCATTCCTGCTCCTTGCACCCTGTCTGCAAGCTACGTCCCGCAATACACCCCAGATTGCTACGTTTGCTCCAGCGTGGTGAATCAGCCCATCTAATCAATAAGGTAACATACAATGTCCCTTAATAACGCTAACTACGGCCCGTCCAGCGTTCTCAACGCCCCTGCCCTGCTTTACGCAGGGTATGGGCAACCGCTGACTCCCTACTTTGTTTCAGTCGCTACTGGAACTAGCTTCACTATTCCTACGAGTGCTCTTACTTGGTCGATCACGGCTAATGGTACTGGCTCTTGCTCCGTGAATGGTGTTTCTCTTTCTGGTGCTGTTAGCCTGTCAGGATCTGGCCCTCTCGCAACTCCGATTGTTGTATCGGATGTTGGATCGGATAACGTCTATGTCAGCTACACTCTGAACAATGTTGTTTACAACACTCCTAGCTACTACTAAAATCTAAAAAACTAATTATATGTCCGTACCCAAACCCACTCCTAATAACCTGACACAAGTCAAGTTCGGCCCTTTGGCTGTTGACTTTACTGTTGCAGGAACTGCCACACTTGGTCAGCTTGAGTATGACGAGCAGACGTTCATTCCTACGAATGCGTTTATCGTTTACAAGAATGCCCTTGGAACGAATGGCACTCAAGCCATTGTCACTATTGATGATGGTATCACCAACGAGAATGTATTCCAACCCCTTACGCTTCCTGCAACTCCTGTTGCTACTAGCCCCAATGCTAGTGCTAACTTGAGTCAGTCGGTGTTTGGATTTGGAGCAAGCTCCAGCCAAGCTACCTCTAACTACGTTCTTGGTCAGATTCCTGTTTCGACCGCTGTTCCTTCTAATGGAGCCGCCTCGACACAGACCCTCCGAGTCAATGTTACGCAAGCCGCTGTTCCTTCGCTTGCTACGACAAATCGCGCCACCACCAACAACATCTCGACGCTGACTGTTTCTTCGGTTCCGTCTTGGTTGGTTCCCGGTGTGTATGTCAAGGTTCTGACTGTTGGAGAAGCTTCTTACAATGGTCTTGTTCAGGTTATCTCCACGACCTCTACGACCTTCTCGTACTACAACCCAAACAAAGTTACTGAAGCTACCACCGCTGATACCGCTGGTCGCATCGGTGCGATCTATGGTGATGTGTACGTTGTTGGTCTTCTTGTGTAATTAAACTTGGTGGGGCAGGGGTTCGATCCCCCTGCTCCATCATAAAACTGCCATGTCTGTAACGCCTCTATCTTTTGAAGATTTCGTTGACACGACTGCCGATGAGCAGAGATGGCAGATTTACAATGCTTTTCTAAAAAACGGAACTCCAGCATTGTCCTTTGAAGATTTTATTGATACAACTGATAGCGAACAACGCTGGTTGATCTTTAATGCAATAGCAAATCCCTAATATATTATGTCCGTAGATCCTCTTACATTTGGTCAATTTGTAGATACGACTGACAGCGAACAGCGTTGGCAGATTTACAATGCTGTTGTAGCTGGAGGAAGCGGAGGGAATCCTTTTAATCAGTCTTTAAATACGACTGATGATGTTACTTTTAATAGCGTTACTGGAACTACAGGTATTGCATCAGCTTCTGGTGGTTTCTCATCACTATCTGTTGGATCTTTTGTTGCTAGTGGGACAGTTTCTTGGCCTTTATATCAAGCAGTTGTTGGCGCAAGTGACCCAGATGGAGGAAGTGGTGGAGGGCCGGGATCTATTACTTTAGATGGAGGAAATGGTCTTTTTGATGGAAGTCATGCACACGCAGGAGGCTACTCTGGGAGTATAAATCTTTCTGGAGGAAGTGCGGGATTAGACGTTATAGGTAATGGAGTAGATGGAGGGCAGGGTGGGTTTATTACCATGATAGGAGCAACAGGAGGTGATGCTGGCTCTATTACTACTTCTGGATCTTTTGCTGGAAATGGTGGTAGTATTAACACATCCGCTCAAAGTAATTATGTTGGAGGATCAATAAATACATCTGCTGGAGCAGGTGGAGTTGGTGGATCAATAAATACAACAGGATCTATTGGCGCAAATGGAGGATATATTTATACAGCCGCATCAGCAACAAATGATGGTGGATATATTAATACATCATCTGATATTGGAACATCAGGAGGTTATATTAATACTTCTGCTCAAGGAGGAAATGGTGGATATATTAATACATCTGGAGATATAACAAACCCAGCTAATGGTGGTTCTATAAATACTAGCGGAAGAACTTCTTCTGGAGGGGGCATTAACACTTCTGATGGAGGTGGATCTATTGATACAAATGTAGGATATATCCAGCTTGGATTGGATGGAACTAGGACAACATTCAACGCAACAAGCACAGCAAATAGGATTATCAATCTTCCAGATGCGGCAGGAACTATAGTTCTTAAAGACACAAATAATGTTGTGCAAATTGGAGCAACATACTTTACTACTCCTGTATTAGTTTCTCAACTCCCATCTGCAACTGGAAATGCTGGCCTTCGTGCATTTGTTTCTGACGCTTTAAGCACCACATTTAATGGGAGCGTAACTGGCGGTGGAGGAAACAAAATTCCTGTCTTCAGCAATGGATCAGCATGGAAAGTAGGATAATTTCTAACAACTAACTGAAAATAAAATGGCTCAATACACACTACAAGTAACTAAACTAGAAGTTGATACTTCTGCTTATGTGATTTCTGACATTCCTGCCAGAAAGATTGCATCTGTATCATTCTTTGGATCTCAAATCCGACTCACGCTTTGGAGTGGTGATGAGTATACCGCCGCTGGTGATTACACCCAAGCTCAAGTAGATGCTCGGATTGCCGAGCTTCTTGGAGCAGATCCAGTTGCTACGCTTACTGGACTCCTACCAAAACATCCATAATAAAGTTATGGTTCACCACCTAGATACCGCCGCTACAGGAGCAATTGGGTTTGCCGCTCCCATTGCCGCCGCTACGTTGTCACTAGATGCTACTCTGGATCTTGAGATGCGTATCGCTTCTATGGCTGTCGGTATCTTGGTTGGACTAGCTTCTTTTGCAAAGCTCTGTTACGACATCTGGGCTGACCACAAGAATAGGGAAAAATGAAGGCTCTGCAAATCATTGCGGTTAGTGCAATGATCTGTCTGGCAGGTTGCGCTCACCATGAAGATCATTTCACGCCTCCTAGCCTTGTTGAAGTTCAACGCAATGTTGCTAGGGTCGCTCCTTTCGTTAAACCAGAAGGAAAAACGGCATACATCGACCTTGAGAAATCAATCGCGGATTACCAAGCAAGGGTCGAAAAGCAAACGGAATTACTCGCTAAAGCAGAGCAGGATGCAATCTACTGGCACGAAAAGCAGGAGAAAGCACTAGAGGAACTTTGGATTTGGAGAAGCATTGCTATTGCTTCGGTACTTGCAGTAGTGGGATATATCGGAATCAAAACAGCATGGCGATTCGCTCTTTAATTGAAAAGAAACTTGATCAACCAGCATCAAGGAGCAAGAAAGCTCTTTATGCGGGATTGGCTGGCTTGGGCGTTGTTATTGTTTTCCTGCTTTCTTCAGCCCTCATCCTCAAACATTCAGAAGTTGCTAAAGAGATCGTTGAATTGGCTACGACTTCAATCATGGCTTTTATGGCATTATCGGTTACGCTGATAACAGGGCAAAGCGCGTTTGACTGGAAAGCCGTATCTGCTCTTCAAAATATATCAGAGGATGAGAAGGTTGATTCAAACGCTGAAGCACCAGATGTGGAAGTAAACCAGCGAGTGTATAAGCCTCGTTACTATGATGACCACACGATTTAAGAATGTCATTATCCCTTGGTTGTTTGACCATGAGGGCCGTGAGTTAGAAGATGACAAAGACGATCCCGGTGGTCGCACAAAATTTGGAATAGATCAACGATCTCATCCCAATGTGGACATCAAGAATCTAACGGATGAAGAGGCAACTCAAATCTATTGGCTAGAATGGCAGAAAGATGGTTGCGAACATCTTCCTACTCCGCTTGATTGGATTTACTTTGATGCTTGTGTGAATTGCGGAACTAGCAGGGCTATGAAATTCCTTAAAGCATCAGCTAGAGATGCAAAGAAGTTTCAGGAAGAAAGGATAGATTTCTATAATAGACTTGCGGATCAAAATCCAAGATTGAGCAAGTTTCGCAAAGGTTGGATTGCGAGAGTAAATGACTTGTCAAGGGCTTGCGGATTGGCTTAAAGTAAGGCGATGCAATATCAAAATAGCCAATGTTGCTACAACGCTGAACCAAACTGCTTTACTGGTTGTGGTCAGACTATGCCCATTGTGCCGGGGACTAATCCTTCTTTGCAGACTTGGAATGGTCAGAATTTTGTTGTTGCTGATGGATCTGTACAGAATCCAATTTTTCTTCCAAATCTTCAGCAGAGTTCTTCTACGGCATCTTATTTAATTGGAGGAGATCCTACTGGAAAGTTGTCATATTATTCTCCTTCATTGTTTGCACAAAACAATAACTTCTGTGCATTTTACGATACTACCACTCAAACAAGTGGAGGAACTACTGCTTCAAATCTTGTAACATTTAATACTACAAATGTTACTAATGGAATATCGTTAGTAAACGGAAGCCAGATTACATTTTCAACTTCAGGTTACTATCTTATTAACTTACTTGGGCAATTTCTATTTACTGGAGGCTCTTCTAATTACGATATAACTATTTGGTATGCCGTTAATGGAGTTTCTGCTACTGCATCATCTTATACTTATACCATAGGAAGTTCTCAAAAGTCGCAGGTTTTGGCAAATGTTGAAAATATTAGTTACCTAAATAAAGGAGATTATATTCAATTTTATTGGTGGTCAGATATTACGCAATCTTCCATAACGCTTGCACCAACCGCCGCTGGAACTAATCCAACTCGTCCTTTATCTCCTAGCGTAAACGTTAATATAATCCAAATTAAGTAATCTTTATGCCCTGTCCTCCACAAGTTCCTATTAGCATTCTTCCTCCTGTAAGCCAAGGACAAGGGCCGCTTGTGTGGCAGAATGGAAGCCAGATTGCTAGACTAAATTCTCCGCTTAATCCCTCGCTGGTTATTTATGATGGAAGTGTTGTTCGTTATGGAGATGGGTCTGCACAAGCACCAATTACTCTTCCCAATATCCAGCAGTCATCTCAAGCCGCATACTATCTTGCTGTAGATGGTAATGGAACTATATTCAAAACTCCAGTAATATCATATTCTGCAAATATACTTATAGTTGCTGGTGGTGGATCTGGAGGTGGAACAACCTCATTTAGAGGAGGAGGAGGTGGTGGTGGTGGTGTTTTGCAAGCCACAACGCCTTTAATTCCCGGCTATACATATAGTGTTATTGTGGGTGCTGGAGGAGTGGCAACTACTGGGCTTGGTTCAAATGGAGGAAATTCTAGCTTTGGAACATTAAATGCCATAGGTGGAGGTGGAGGTGGATATACGCCCTCTTCGGCTGTCAATGGATCAAATGGTGGATCTGGAGGAGGTGGTGCATCTGTTCAGTCTGGAACTGCTGGGTCTGGGGGACAGGGAACTTCAAACCAAGGAAATAATGGAGGATCTGGATCTGTTGGTGCAAATTCTGGAGCAGGAGGAGGTGGTGGTGCTGGCTCTTCTGGAACTTCAGGAATAAATTTAATTGCTGGAGGAGGTGGTGCGGGAGGCTCTGGTATTGCAAGTTCAATTTATGATGGAACCACAAGATACTACGGAGGCGGTGGTGGTGGATCTAATCGCTATATTGGATCTCCTACCAATATTCCTCTTGGCGGTCAGGGTGGTGGAGGAAATGGATTTGCAAATGCAACTACTCTGGCTACTTCTGGTACTGCTAATACTGGTGGAGGAGGAGGCGGAACTGATAATAACTCTTCATCATTAGTAGCGGGAAATGGTGGTAGTGGAATCGTTATTGTTTCCTATAATTCCACAAAACAACTTGCAAATGGTGGCGTTGTAACTTCTTATACTTCTGGTGGCTCAACTTTTTGGGTGCATACTTTTACAACTTCTGGTACTTTTATATCTTAACAAACAAAACTATGTCTTACGGATACAACAACGGATGGGGCGGTGGATGTGGATGCGGCAATACTGTTCAGTATGCTCCCCCGGCTTGCAATCCCAACTTCCCAACTTATTGCACCTCATTAGGACAGGGTAATATTGTTCGTCTTGTTGGTGAGGATTCCGCTTTTTGCAAGTATACAGTTCCTACTTTTGTTGCAACTGCTACAAACACTAAAGCGCAAAGCATTCTGACATACAATAATGTTGGAAATGTTTCTTGGGGGGATGGTTCTTCAAGCAATCCAATTTATATTGCTCCTCCAGACAACACGGCAACGGGTCAAGCATATCAATCTCCTGTGTATGGAACTACAGGAGTTAGTTTGCAAGCGACAACGGCAACCGGGCAATTGGTGGAACTTACTCCCGCATCAAGCCTTTTATCTAAAGCCCAATTCCCTGTTGTCGCTCCAAGTGGAAGCACGACTACTTGGGGAACCATTGACAACATTATCCCAAATGATGGTGTTGTTTATAGGTCTAGCGGAACGGTTGCAGAAGCATCTCTTGGATCTACTGGTCAGGTTCTCACAATGTCAGGTGGTGTTCCTGTTTTTCAGACTCCTCCGACAAATGCCTTTATTGATGCACGATCTGTAAACATTTCCTATGCAAGCGTGACATCATTGAATGTTACTTTTAGTCAACTTGTTTTAAGCAATGGAACGAATCAGATTGCAGTAAGTAATTCTTCTACTTACACTCTTAATCTTTCTAATTATGGTTTGGCAAACACTCTTGATACTGGATCGCTTACAAACAACGCATATTATTATGTGTTTGCCATTTATAATTCTACGACATCAACCTTGGCAACGCTTGCATCTTTAAGCCCTACAGCACCCACTCTTCCTACTGGATATAGCTATTTCAGGTTGATTGGTCTATTCAGGACTAATAATTCTTCGCAGGTTGATGCTCTATACAACCAAAATGGAAGAGCAGTAAATCTTGGACAGACTGCAAACGTGGTTGTATCCAGCCAATCTACTCAAGCTACAAATAAGTATTGGTCTGGATCTATTTCATATGCTCCTTACCAGTATGTTGATAAGGCTTTCTTTAGATTTAGTCTTGTCGGAACATCCACAAGCCAGACTGCAAACGTAATCATTTCAAATGTTGCCGCTGGTTCAACTGGAGGAACTCAACCAGCATTGGCAACAACTAACGAAATTTACGGAGCGTTCATCGTTGCGCCAGCATATGGAACTAGTACAAATTCCGTATATGGATCTACCACTTGTGTTGTTCCAAATAACTCTACCAGCTACTTCAATATTTACACTACTGCTATTCTTGGAACTGGAGATTCTTTTGCCCTTCAAATCTCTGGTTACGAGTTGAGCTTCCTGTAATATGGCCCAAGATGGGAGAGTTTACGATGGAACAGCGGTAACGATTGGAATGGATGCCGAAACGCATCCTTCAATCCTACCGCCAGAGTTTGTTTCTTCCTGTGTAAACCGATCATTCAGGCAGGGAATCAATGGAACTCGTCCTCCTTTTACAGAGATTCCCATCACGCCAGCATTTGGACAAGATCCATCTATATTGACTGATTTCCAGACGGGAAATTTTCAGGGTGCGCTTGCATATAGATCCATTAAAACGGGATCTGCTGATGGATTTGTTGTATCAGTTGCAGGAGTTATTTACTTTATTTCGGTAGTAAACAACATTGGAACACTCTACAAACTCATTGATGGGAATGATCCATCCATGATGCACACATGGTTTGTTCAAGCTGAAGATTGGGTTTACATCCAAAATGGATACCAAGATCCGATTGCTTGGTCTGGAGATATCTCTGGAACTCCTACCAATCTCCAAGCAAAGGGAGATGGATCTTCTACAATAAAATTGACTTGGACAGACAATGCCGCTGGTGCAGTTCAGAATGAGATCCAAGTTCAATACAATCAGGGCATCTTTGGAACAATTGCTTTGGTTCCATATTCTCAAACTTCTTATTCTTTCACCGCTCAATCATCTTCTACATCATACGCATTTCAAGTTCGTAGCGTATTCCCTGATGGCTCATCTACACCTTGGTCGAACATTGCGACTACTACATCCGCAACGACTACAATAACAGCGGCACAGCCAAATACGATCTTTAGGCTAAATCCTGTCAAGCAACAGATGCCGATTGGAACGATCATGGCATATGCCTATGGTCGAGTTGCAGTAAGCGATGCCAATAACAACATCTATGTTTCCGACATCATCTACGGAAACGGATTTACAAATACGGCAAACACTCAAAACTTTACAGAGCAAACCTATTGGGCTGAAGGTGGATCATTTACCCCTCCTGCAAACCTTGGATTGATTACAGGCATGAGGATCATGCCATCCCTGAATATCAATGTTCGTGGTCAGGGTGAGCTTGTTGTATTCTGTGAGAATGGATCTTTCACTCTGGATTTGTCTCAAGATAGAACGACATGGCAAGCATCCAATATCCAAAAAGTATCGCTGATTGGTCGTGGATGCCGTTCTCCTTGGAGCATCACGGGAGTCAACAATGATGTCTATTTTAGATGTGATGATGGATGGGCTTTCTACAATAATGCTCAAGTAGACTTCTACTCTGCTTTGTCCTTCCGAAAGATCAGCAGGGAAGTCCAGCCTTGGGTAAACTATGACACTCCTTGGTTGAGGCAGTTTGAATCGGCAATGTTCTTTGACAACCGAATCATTGCTACTGTTTCTCCATTTACTGTTTCTACATCTGCCAACTATGGATTGCATCGTCCAAGCAGGGCTATGATCGTTCTTGATGTTGAGCAAGAAAGCAGGAACAACCCTAGTGCATCTCTTCCTAGTAGGTGGAATGGGCTTTGGGAAGGGCCGCAACCTACACAGCTTGCCACAGCTCAAATCAATGGAGTCCAGCGTGGATTTGCTTTCTCGTTTGATGCTGACAATGTGAATCGTCTTTACGAGCTTCAGAGCAGTAGCTCATTGCTTACTGGCGTGGATGACTATTCCGTTCAGTATGGAAGCGTACCTATCAAATCTTATTTCATCACAAAGAGATATGATTTTGTTCCAAATCCCGGTGCTAGTAAGTTTGTTAGGAAGCAACTTGCTGGTGGAGAAGTCTGGATCTCAAACCTAAAAGAGGCCGTAACAATCTCCTGTGAATACCGACCCGATTCATATCCTTGTTACTTTACTCTTTCTAACCCGATTACAATTGGTCAGGACGAATGCACTCCAATATCCAATGGATGTGTTCCTGCTGTTTCTCAACCTCGTTATCAGCAGTTGAAGTTTCCTTCTCCTGATATTAACGATTGCGAAACATTTGGTCAGATTTCTCCGCAGGAAGGTGCAGAGTTTCAATTCAAGATCGACATTTCAGGATCGTGCATCGTGGATAGAGTTAGGCTTTCTGGAATCTTCAATGACTCATTGGATCTCCCTGCTGGAGATTGTGCCGATACTTTCTATAACGATCCAGAGCCAGTTCAATGTGCTTGTCAGGCAGATTTGGATTACTACAGGATTGTACCTTTGCCAGATTATATCTCTTCAGTAAATGGTTAAAAGTATTGCTAATGCTTACAAAAAGGTTTACAAAATAACAATATGCAGAATCAGAGTTCTCCAGTTCAAATTCTTGCACCAGTAATTCCCAACAACTGGTGTCCAGAAGGAAGTTGGTCAGACATATTTAATTCATTTGTTCAGCTTTATCTTAATAATTCTACAATCAATATCCCCGGCCTTGGTCAAGTAACTCCACAGCAGATTGCTACGATCAACCAGAACATCCAGAACCTCCAGAACGAATATAATGCTCTGGCTGTTAATGTTCGTACTGGAACAGTTAATCTTACTGGTGCTTCTGTTATTTATCCTATCTCTTTTTCTTCAGCAATGCCTAATGCCTCCTATCAGATTATCATTGAGCCGATTTCTGCTAGTGGATCTACCCCTACAAACAACTGGTCTTGGGCTGTTGTTACGGGATCTAAAGCAACAAATGGTATGTCTATCTTGTTTAACAATCAAACAAGTGGTTCTATTACAGGATTTAACTGGACAGTTCAATCTATCGCTTCATCATAACACTAACCCCTAACCAAATCATATCATGGCAAAGGACATCAACAGGGCTACCCAGCCTAAACTGCAAAACGAGGGATTCTCCACCCGTGGAGACATCAAGGAGGGAATGAGCAATCATCCCAAGGGAACGGAGTTCAGCGGCATTTTCTATGCTGGCAAGCTCCAACCTGAACCCACCTCCCCGGGTCGCGGTTCCTCCAAGAAATAATATGGCCTCTCACGGCGTACAATACACAAGGGATAATACCGAGCGTGGTATTGTCTTTGATCATGCAATGCCCCAGCCTATGCAGAGGGTGCAGATCAAGGGCGACATCCCTACTATCCGTGCGTACAAGGATGCCCGTACCGCTCGTATCAAAGCTATCGGAGAAGCCAATCAAAAGGCTGTTTCCGTTGGTTCTGCTAACGAGAGCGGAATGGGAGCGAACGCTAATCCGTTTCACGCAGATTGGATTTGATATATGGCTTCTCCAAAGATCCCTAAAGGTGGGTCGATGAGGAGCCGTATGCTTTCCGTCAAGTCTGCCCCAAGCATCAAACTTGGGAATCTTAAAAGCACAACAGGCCCGAATCTGAAGGCTACCCGCAATCTTGTGGGCGGCCCGATTACTCGCGGAGAAATGATCTAAAGCGATGCTGTACGATGTCCAATACATTCTAGATGCTATTCGCCCATATGCGGGAAATAGCGGAACTTGTAATCAAAAGGTTCAGCTTGATTACATGAACAAGGCTCGTCGCTTGCTCTGGAACAAAACGGATACAGATGCTACTTGTGAATATGTATGTATCGCTTGTGTTAATGGGATTCTTACTCTGCCTAGCATCTACAAACAGGTTCGATTGGCTTGGATTGATGGTCAGCCTGTTTCTCTTGGAAACGAATGGTATCAATCCATTCCTCAAGATACTTGGGGTGATGCCTCAAATGGCGGGTATGGCAATGGATGGGGTCAAGCGTATGGATGGAATGGTGGCAATAAGAAATTCATTGAGATTGGTGGCAAGCACGTTACCTATCAGAATTATCATGCCGCTCCATATCTGCTTTGTTTAGAAGCAGAGTCACCGCTGGATGCTGGACAGCAGATTACGCTGTTTGGAGAGAATGCTTATGGTACTAGGATCAGCGAGACGATTACTCTTGGTCTTGCTCCTGCATATTCCTATTCCGTAAATTACTTTAAGGATGTCTTCCAATGCACGAAGACGCAAACAAAGGGTAGGGTCAGGTTGTATTCTTATGATCCCGACAATCAAGCACAGATGCTTTTGTCGATATACCAACCCTACGACATCAATCCTAGCTTCCGTAGATATGCAGTTCAGGGAAGGGTGAGGGATTCTGTTATCCTTTACTGCAAGAAGAACTATCAGGATTTGTATGAACTAACCGATCAGGTTGAGTTCACGCCTGAAGCGATGATTTCTGCTGTGATGGCAGTTGTCTATCGTGAGAATAAAGGAAGTGATCAGCTTTATGCTACGTCACTTCAGAATGCCATCTTTGAAGTCAATAGAGAGACTGCTGATAGGGAAGAGCCTACTGGTAGTACGATTAGGCAATTCCCAAACAATATGATGTTGAATGCTTTGATTCCAACATATGCTTGGGATGATGGAGCTACATGGCCCTATTGATAAAATAAACAAAATATAATATAACAGATTTTATGGCATTTTCTACAATGGGAACAGCAGGAGGCGCACTTGGCGGTGCGGCGGCTGGAGCGCAACTTGGATCAATTGTCCCCGGTATTGGGACTGCTATTGGTGCAATTGGGGGTGGTCTTTTAGGAGGTCTTGCTGGATCTGGTGCGCTTTCAGGTGGAAGCTCAACAGCTAAAGGACTTCCTTCATTTAGCCCACAACAGGATCTTGCATTTCAGCAACAAGAATATAACCAGATGTACCCACAGGCATTGGGTTATGGTCAGAATGCATTTAATCAAGCTGAATCACAGGGTCTTGGATTTGCTAAAGCTGGAACGCAACAGAATATTGCTGAACAAAACAAAGTAACGCCGGGTTCATCACAGCAAAGAGAACTTGCTCTTCAGCAACTTAATTCCTACATCCAAGGACAGATCCCACTTGATGTCCAGCAACAGATTAATCGTCAGGTTGCACAGAATCTTGGTGGTGGATTCAACCTTTTCTCTGGTGGAGGACAAGCTCCACAGAACTTTGCTAGGAACATTGGACAGACTAGCGTTGGTCTTTCCCAATACGGATTGAGTGCCGCTCCTACTTGGCAACAACTTGCTAATACAATGGTGGTATCTCCTGCTGTTGGACTTGAAGCTGGATTGCAAGCAAGCGGTCAGGGAGCAAGTCTTGCCGCTCAAGCGGCTGGATTGGGAAATCAGCTTGCGGAGAGTCAGTATCAAGCTGGATTCAACCAGTATCAAGCACAGCAGTTGGCTAATCAACAGCAAGCTCAACTTGGTATGGGCCTTGGTCAACTTGGCTTGGAAAGCTATTCTGCATTAAATAAAGGGAATTATCTTAACTCTCTTGCTTCTCCATCATCACAGATTCCTGCCGCTCAATATTCTGGGTCTATGGTTCCTCTTTCTTCTGCCCCGCAATCTGTCCAACAGCAATACGGCTGGGGACAATACGCCAATCAATAATATATGCCAATCGGATACGCAAATTTCGGGAACATACAGGCTGGCAATCAGCAGGTTGTTAATTCGCTTGTTGGCCTTGGTCAGCAGATTGGCAATGCTATTGAGACTCATGCGGCTACGCAGTCTGCACAGGCTATGTTGCCTATGTTGCAACAGCAGTATCAGGCAGGAATGCAGAAGATTTCTTCAGGTGATTCTGCTGGTCTTTCTGATGTGTATAACGCAAGCATGGTTGCTTCACAGAATCCATTGCTTGCTCCTATGGCGAATCATGCCGTGAATATTGCGAACATGGCGAATGTCCAAACTCAACATGGATTGAGGACTCTTGCGGCTCAACAGGGGGCTTTGTATAGGGCTAATCTTAAAGCTCAAGGAACTTTAGGTGGTGGTGTTCGCCCGATGACAGGTGGACAGCAGGCTCAAAATACCTACAGATACCGCAAGGATCTAAATACTATTTGGGATAATAACAGGGATAATGTTAATGACTTCCTTTCTGGAAAAGACAATTCTGGAACTACTCAACTTGCATCTGCTTTGAATAAATATCAGGCAATGAAGCAGGATTCGGGGATAACTGATCCTAATTTTGAAAATGTTTTGATGGCTAAACAGGCAATTGCCGCTGGTGCTGATCCAGCAAAAGTCCTTGAGAAATACAAGGCTCTTCAAATTCCTGCTTCTAAAGCATCTGCTCCCACAATAACCACTCCTGCCGCCGCTCCTACAAAACAAGCTCCTGTTCAGCTTCCTGCTGGGCTTCAGATCAATCCTACATTTAATACTGGATCTGCTACTCCTGCTGGTGGTATGATTCCAGCCGCATCTGGAGCAATGCAAGGAAATGTTGCACAAGCAGAAGAACCCGAAGTTGTCGAACCAGATACAGAAGACCAAACCGAAGATCAAGAAGCTGAACAAGTAGCATAATTATGGGAGACAATCCGTTTGCCGACCTTATTCCCCAAAGAGGGTCAGAACAGGGCGGTGTAATAAATCTCCCTGTAGCTAATCCTACGCCTGTTACTACATACAGCATTCCTGCCGCTGTTGGTGGTGCTGATGAGGCGTATGATTCTGGAACCGCTCAAGGAATTGGATCATCGGATAATGAGCTTGCACCCGGAATAGTTGCGGTTAATCCATCTGTTTACCCCATTGGGACTATCTTTAAGGATGCCGATACTGGTGAGGCATTTGTTGCTGGAGACAAACATGGGAATGCAAATCCTAATGTCATTGATATTTATACGCCCCCATCTCAATACACGGGATTTTCTGGTCAAAGAAATCTAGTTCCTGTGGGAAAGGTTCCTGCCAATGAGATTCCAAAGACCGCTGGAGGAGTGGGTGAATTGCTGAAGAACTTTGGAAAGGTTCCTGAAGGAGAGGGTGCATATACGTCCCTTGGAAAGATCCAGCAAGGATCACAACCTCAACAGCAACAGATGGAGAATCCGTTTGCTGATTTGATTCCACAGAATGAACAGCCACAATCTACTGGTGGCGCATTTCAGTCAGCCGCATCTAAAGCAGAGCCAAGCAATCCTTTCGCTGATCTAATTCCTTCTCAACCAGCACCATCTAGTTTTGGAACAGCCGCTACACCTACTGGTCAACCTCAAACATTTGGAGATATGGGAGTTGGCTATGAACAGAAGCCTGATGTTGGATATTTAGAACTGGCTGGTAGAGGGCTTACTGGAGCCGCCGCTAAAGCCAATGAATTGATGGCACAAGGGCTTGGAATCTTTCCTTATTTGGAAGACAAAACGCTTCAAGCCTTTGGCGTAAATAGTGATATTTACAATCGCTACATGAAAGCGGTTCATTCTGTTGGTCTTGGTCAGCCGGGTGTTGAAGCCGCTCAAATCAAGCCGACTGAAAAACTTCCTCCGCTTGGTGAAGCTGTTTACTCAACAGCAGAAATGGCTGGAACATTGCCATATATGATGATGACAGGAGGGATTGGTGCTGAAGAAGCCGCCGCTAATGAAGCATTCCAAGCAGTCAAGCCATTGTTGCCTCGTATAACGCAAGGCATCCAATCAATGACTATTCCTGCGGCTGAATCTGGAATGGATGCTGTTAAGCAATCTGCCGCAAAGGGAGATGATCAAATTACCCAAACAGCAAAAGGAATGGCAATGGCAACTACAACTGCCGTTATGGGTGCCGTTCCTCTTTCGATTCAAAGCAAGATTGCAAATCCGCTGTATCGTTTCTTAGAGCAAGGTGCTTATGGATACTTAACAGGAATCCCTGTTGGTGAGGCGCAGAAACAAGTTAATTCATGGGTGAATGGTCAGCCATATGTTCCCAGCACATTTAAGGAAATGGCTGTTCAGGCTATACCAATGGGATTGATGACTGGTGCTTTTGGTGTCCTTCATGCACCTGAAGCTAAAGGTAAATATGATCAAACATGGGCAGGGCCAGAGCAAACACTTGCTCCATCCGCTAATCCTGTCGTCAATCAGCGAGAGGCGCAGATTACCCAGATGGCAGACAATCAGTCGCCTACTCTGGAAGTCACCAAACCAGCAGAAGAAGCTCCTGCTCCTGCTGTTGAGACTCCCGCCGCTCCTGTTGATGTCCAAGCACAGATTGATCAGCTTCACCTAGATCAGTTGGAGCATGATGAGGGATCTCCTGAATATAATGCAATTCAGGAAAAGATTGATGCTCTAAACAAACCCGCTGAAGCCCCTGCTGAAGCACAACCTAAAGTTGTTAAATTAACTGGATTTGGAAAAGGTGATACCGAAGCTGGATCAAGACTTATTGATTCTATTGAAAAAGAAACAGAAGAGAACCAGCTTGATCCAAGAGAAAGAATTGTAAATCGCAACGCCGCTATTGATGTAGAAGATTCAGGTGGTGTAGCAAGAATACATTCCATTAGAGCATTTGAAAGAGGGACGGGTGCTGGAAGGGATGCTCTAAATTTAATTATAAGATTAGCAGATCAAGAAGAGGTTCCTCTTGTTCTTGACCCTGAAAGATTTACATCTGAAGGACTTACAAATAAGCAATTAAAAGATTGGTATTCAAGAAATGGATTTGTGGAGCAAGAAAATGGTTCCATGAGGAGAGAACCAAAACAACCAACCGAAAAAACATATGAGTCCGTTCAGAAGCAAGGTGCAAGAGAAGTGGGCGTTCGCAACGCACCAGCCGTGGGCGAAGGAGTGGGCACAGAAAACAAAGCAGAAGTCCCTGCCGGAAAAGGTGAAGCCCCGAAAGAAGAAGTAGCACCAGCTAATCCCTATGATGCCATTAGGGATAGCTATTACGAAAATGGAGATCACTCTCAACTGGTAGATTCAGCAGAGAAAACAGCCAAGGAGCAGGATAACCAATTCCTGCTTGATGCTGTTTCCAAGTTCCGCGAAGAAGTTGGACAAGGGGTTAATCCCAGCGAAGCCGCAACAAAACTGATGGATGCTTTGGCTTTTGAGGCCGACATGCATGAGCAGGGGGTCAAACCAAGTGATCGCGGATTGCCTACAGGAAAGGTTGGAAAGCGTGAAACTGAGGGTGGTTACTTTGGTATTCGGAACCCAATTATCAAATATCTTAAAGAGAATCCCATTTTATCGAGATCAACTTATCTTAAAAAGATAAAATCAGGCGAGTTTACTAAAGGAGGTGGTGAATACGATACACCTCCAGACATTAATAAAGGACACGCTATGCAAATTTATCGAGAGGATGGTCAGACTCTTGATAAGCGTCATCAACAAATGGTTGACGAGGGCATAATGAAGGCAGACTCAACTGTTGAGGATCTTTGGAAGGAAATTGATAATGCTTCCAAATCTGCTTCCAAGCTAGAAAAGGAAGAATCCAAGAAAGATGCTACAGAAAAAGCTTTAGAGGAAAGGGCTTCTAAACTAGAAAAACTCCAAAAGACTGATCCAGAAAAGTATGCTGGAGAAATGCAGGAGGATCTTGAACGCTGGTTTAATGACAAAAGGCGTAGCGAGGGTGGATTTATTGAGTTCCCTGATGCTGTAAAGAATGCCGCCGCTAAATTTGGCGAGGCTATCTACAAAGCTGGAATGTCATTCCGAGATTGGTCTGGCGAGATGGTCAAGCGTCTTGGCGAAGGAGTCCGTGGATTCCTGCGTAGGATCTACAATGCCATCTCTACTGGCGGGGGGCGTTTCCTAGAGCGTGGAGCCGAGCGTGGATCAATTGATCTTGGAGGAGAAGAAAGATTTAAGCCAAAAGCACCTACAGAGCGTGAGACATACGCAAAGAGGGCATATGATGCTTTGACTAAATCAAGGGGAGGAAATCCTCCTGATGAAGCTACGCTTACCAATGCCCTAGCAAAGAAATTCCCCGGGATTACCTCACGCGAGGCATCTGATCTATACGCATCCGCAACAGGAAAGCCTAAATCTCCTGCTCCATATGCTGGCGTTGCGGCTACGCAAGGAGAAATGTTCCCACAAAGAACTCCTATTGGAATTAGCAAAGAATCTGTTGAAAACCAGCGTCTCGCAAGGATGCTTGATAATCTTCCTGAATCAGAAAGAGAATCTAATGCCGCCAAAATAAGCGATGCTTTGGAAAAGAATAAAAATCCCAACATTGTTGAAGGATTGATTCACGAAATTATTGATGGCGGGAAAACAATTGCAACTCCTGAAGAAGTAGCATTGTTGAATGTGGAAATGAATCGACTTCAACTTGAGCGGGAGCGGATTCAAAATAACTTTGATCAGACAGAAAAGCGTCCTTCAGATTATTCTGTGCTTAATCAAGAGCTAAAGCCTATTGATGATAAGATAGATAGACTTGAAAGGGCTGTAGATAAAATTGGAACGAGTGCTGGTAGGCTTTTGCAAATGTTTAAGATCATGCTGGCTGAAGACTATTCTCCAGTTGCTCTTGAGAGAAAAGCAGTTCGTGATTTGCGCCGTGATCTTACTCCAGAAGAAAAGGAAACAATTGCTCGTCAGGCAAAGGAAATCAAAGACCTTCAGGACAAGTTGAATCAAAAACAGGGTCAGGCTGAAGAGAAAGATCTGAACGAATCTGTTAAAGATGCTTATGAAAGGCAAATTGCAGAGCTTAAAGAACAAGCGAAGCCTGATCCTGCTGTTCAGAGTATTCTTAACAAGGTAGCAAATGCTCTTAAATCTCCAGCAGATGCGGCTAGAGAGAGAATTGCTCAAAGAAGGAAAGAGCGTGGAGGAAGGTTATTCACGGGTATTGATCCAGAGCGTTTGGCAGATATTGCAGATGCCGCAATTATTGGTGCTGAAAAGATCGCCAAAGGAGCATCCAATCTCGCTAGGTGGACTGCTGAAATGAAGTCAGAATTTGGCGATGGGATTATTCCTTACATCAAGCAGATTTGGAATAAATCTCTTGAGAATTTTAAGAATGCAACAAGCAGGGTTACTGAAAAAGCATCGGATACAATAAAGAATAAAGTATCAAAGGTTGCTAAAGGAGAAGTTACTAAAGATGATATAATCAATCGCGCAAAAGCTGAAGCCGAAGCTGGAGAAGAATTGTCTCATAAAACTGTTTATGATTTAGCAAGAGCGCATATCCTTGAGGGAGTTAGGGGAGAGGACAATGTAATGAAGGCTGTGCATGATGATATTAAAGAAGCATATCCTGATGCAACAGAGCGCGATGTTCGCAGGGCGTTCTCTGAATATGGCAAAGCAAAATTCCCTAGCGCAGAAGAAGATAAAGTTCATTTGAGGCAATTAAGGATATTGGTTCGACTTCAGGAATCAATTGATCGACTCAAGCAAGGCTTACCAGCATTGCGTACAGGGCTACAAAGAGACAGAGCCAACCAAGCAATCAGAGAAAAGACTGCTATTCTAAATAACTTGCTTAAACAAGTTAAGGTTGAGCCTACACAAGAACAACTAACTTCACGACTTGAAGCCAAGAAGAATGCGTTGCGTAATCGCATTGAGGATCTTGATGCTCAACTTCAAGGTAAAGCAAAGAAGGTTGAAAAGGGACAGCCTGTTCCTCTTGATGCAGAAGGAGAAAGGCTTACTTCATTGCGTGATGCCATGCAACAGAAGTTGCGTGAGGTAGAAGCCGCCGAAAGAAAGGCCGCAAAAGAAAAAGCTGACGCTGAAGATGTTGATAAACAGAGGCGTGAGGCGCAGGCTGAAATTGATCGTATTCAAAAATCAATTGATGAGGTAAATGATCTTATCGCAAGCGGAGAAAAAGTTGCTCCTACTCCAAAAAAACAACCTCTTACTGAATACGCAAGATTACTTAAAGAGGATCTAAAGAAGGCTAGAAAGCAATATAAAAAGGTTATTGCGGAGCCTTCAAAATCTCCCGAAGAGAAATACAACGAACGCCGACAAGCAAAAATTAAGCAAGATATTGCTGATATTGAATATCGGATGAGGCGTGGCGATTACTCCAAAAAGGAAAAGAAGCCTTCATATAAAAAGACTCCCGAAACTGAATTGCTAGAGAAAAAGCTGGCTGATAAACGCCGCGAAGCCGATCTGTGGCGCGAGGAAAAAGAAAAGGCAGAGCGTCCTATTTGGGAAAAGGCATTGAGAACAACTAGTGAAACAGCAAGAGAGATAACTGTTGCTGGCATCAACGTGCTTTACAAGATCGGGAAATATGCGATAGCGAAGCCCATCACAACTCCTATTGGAGAAGTTGCTGGATATGCGGCTAGAAACCTTCTTGGTCTTGGAAAGGTTCGTGGTGAATACGAATCGGGAGCAAGCCCATTAAAGACAATTCCTGCATACTATCGCGGATATTGGAAAGCCATGAAGCAATTCATGCGCGTTTTGAAATCAGGTCATAGTGATTCAGAACTTCTTTACGACAAAAAGAAGCAGAATAATACCAATTGGTTTAGATGGGTTGGAAGCAATCTTCACGCCGCTATTAAAAATATACCATCTACTGCAAAAGAGGAACTTTATCGTGAACATCTTTATGCCAATGCAATTGCTGATGGGTTGATTGATCCAAAAAATCCAACCGATCCAAAAAATCAGATGGCAATGGCGGCATTAAATTTGAAAGCATATATTGCTTCCAAGTCAGAGAAGCTACAGGAGGATAATAAGATTGCCGAAGCAATTAACAATCTTCACAGATGGGCTGAATCTCCCGACAAGGAAGGCAGGATAAATCCATACACTTCAGCGGCATCTCACGGGATAAAAATAGCAATTACAAAAGGGATTTATAAGATTGGATTGAATTACTTGAAACAAGCCGCGCAAGCAGGAACTGGCCTGCCTAGAGGAATGGCATCTGCATTAAATGCTCATTGGAAAGGACTTGATACACTTACGCCAAAAGAAATGGATTACATTACTCAAGCATTTAAGGTTGGAGCCATTCCTGCCGCATTGATGGCATGGGCGGCTATTGATGCCTTCAAAGATGATAAGGATAAAGTGTTTGGTGGATATTACGAGCAAGGAAGAAAGAAGGGTGATGTCAAGTGGGGTGATGTTCGCATCAACGGAAAGCAATTTAGTTTGCACATTCCTGAAGTTGAAGCCGCTCAATTTGTAAACACAATGGCTAGAGACTTCAGAAAGAATGCTTCTAAAACAGATATTGGAATGGCTGGTGTTGAAGCGTTTTTTGATGCCATGAAGGGAGTATTTTCTGAAGCACCTGTAACTGGCCCTGTTACTGAAATAGCAAAGTCTCCAAAGTCATTTGCTGGTTATTTGTATCAAGGACTTGTTCCAAGTGCTGTTAGAGATGTTGCAAAGATAAGGGATGTCAATGCTCAAGGAGAACCCAATTATAGGTATCCAAGAACATCATTGGAGAACATTTATAAAGGAATCCCCGGACTACGAGAGACTCTTCCATCAAGGCCGCAAAGAAGTTCAACATCACGATCATCTTCTAGCGGATTACAATAAATCCACTTGCCAACTATTGCAGATTTTGCAATCGTTGAGACTCAAGCAACCACTATGAAGTATAAAATCCCTGCCGCATTTGCGGTTCACATTGAAGCCGATCCTGTTCTTGAACAACTCAAGAAAGATGGTGAGGAAAACAATCGTCCCGTCTCCGAGTTTTTCAAGGCCGCTTGTGCCTATCTTCTTGATAGCCGCCGCTATCTTTTCATCGAACTTGGTCGTTACTTGGAAAAGTATGGCCCACTTGAACCCCTGAATTATGATACAGGAGAACCAGCAACCACAGAAGCCGAAGCGGAAGTATCGGAGAAGAAAGAGTTCCCGCCGCTCAAATCCCTCCCCAAGCCAACCGAAGATAACGGCAAGCGATTCCATAAATCCTATGAGTAAGGAAGCATTATCTGATCTCCAAAGGGAGTCTGCTTGGACTGCCATCATTCAGGGGCTTGCCGCATCTGGTGAATTGTCTCCTGAAAAACTAGCCGAAAAGGGCGGCGATGTTCGTGTGCGTACATTGTGCGTACACGCCGCAAACCTTGCCGCAAATTTCCATGCTGAATTTGTAAGGGCGAATGGCAAATGATCTTGTTTATCAATCGTTGGCTTTATACAAGAAAGCTACGAAAGATTTATAAAAAATCCATAGATGATGGATACAAAAAATGTTGCACCAAGATTAAAATGCGGAGACATCCGCGAGGATGGTATGGTTTTTTGGAGTTATCAAAAAAGTTGCAAAAATGGAGAGCGATGGATGACTCCCGAAAAGTTTGAAGCAAAAAGAATTCAGAGAAACTCTTGGGATAAAAAGAATCCAGAAAAATCAAGAGAGAAAAATAGAAAATATCGAGAAAAATATCCAGAAAGAGTAAAAGAAAGCAATAAAAACACAAAAAGAAAACGAAAAGATAAGATTCGTACTGTTTACAACGCTTACATAAGGAACAGAACTTCAATAGATCCAATTTTCCGATTAAGGCAATCAATTTCTTCAATAATAAGAAAAGCATTTCTAAGAAAAGGTTTTGGTAAAACATCAAAATCAAAACAAATTCTTGGATGCTCGTATGAAGAGTTTTTTTCTCATATTGAATCTCAATTTCAGAAAGGCATGAATTGGGACAATCGCCATCTTTGGCATATTGATCATATAATTCCTATTTCTTTAGCAAAAACAGAAGAAGACGTTATCAAATTAAACCATTATACAAATTTAAGACCGCTATGGATTAAGGAAAACCAAGAAAAGTCTGATTTCCTTCCTTGTGGCAAAAGAGCTAGATTATATGAGCAACACATATATTAATCTAGGTAAATATGGTGATGTATGTTGCCTATTGCCTGCGCTATACGATGAGTTCAATCAAACTGGCGAAAAACCTAATCTTATTATTTCCAAAGACTTTCAAGACATAATTGATGGAACAAGCTATGTAAACAAGATTGTATATGATGGATCTTTTGATGATATCAAGGGAGCTTTAGAATTTGCAAAAAGCCTTTCTCTTGAACCAAAAACAACACAAGTTGTTGGAGATAGTAACTTTATTGTAAGCCAAGTTTATGGGAAAGATTATCATCCAAAGGTAATTTGTGACTCTTTTGGTCAAGATATTCTTAGGTTATGTGGAAAACTAAACTTATGGCCCAAACAACCTCCGCTTGTATTTGATAGGCGTGATGCCAAAAGGGAGAAAAATCTATACAAGTCTATACCTACCAAGCTGCCTTGGATTGTTGTAGGAACTGATGGAATCTCTTCACCATTCCCTTGGAAAGATTTACTTTGGGAAGTATTAAATCATTGTTTGCCTGAATTTCACATTATTGATTTGAATAAAATCAAAGCGCAAAAATTCTTTGATCTATTAGGGATTTTAGATCACCCCAATACACATTGTAATATACTTATTGATAGTGGCCCTTTGCATTTGGCTTATGGTTCATCAAAGCCGACTCATGCCTTAATATCTGATACACCAACAATGTGGTTTGGTGCTCCTTGGAGGCCCTCTTACGCTTCCTATACACGCTATAAGAACTTCCCCCGTGATGTGGTTAGGATGCTGGATCTGATTAGGAATCCTGCTCCTGATCCTATTTATCCAGATGTTGTCCATGTTTACCAAAGAACTCCTTGGGCAACTGGTGATGAGAAGAGACGCAATGCTGTAGCCAAGCAAACTTGGGATAAGGTTGGGTGGGTAGATTGTGGTCTGGATGATAACTGCTTTGTCAGGACTTCTGCTGAAATGGTTCCTGATGAGACGAAGAGAATCCCCATGATCAAAGAGATGATTCGATTAGCTTGCATGGGACGTGATGACAAAGATGTGATTGTGTTGACGAACAGCGACACTTGTGTTGCTTCAAACTTCATTGAGAAGCTAGAGGGGATTCTTCCAGCCTATGCCTACCGCTATGACTTCAAGTATCTGGAGAAACCAATTGCTGATGAAGATATAGCTTTAGGTAATAAGTATGCAGGGTGTGATCTCTTTGCTTTTACTACTGGATGGTGGAGGAAAAACAACCATCTATTTCCCGACATGATTTTGGGTCGGCATAGCTGGGACAGGATCATGCGTGAGTTGATAAAGCTATCCAAGGGTCGCGAAATTGATAGCGTGATCTACCATGAGAGACATCCTTCTGGTTGGGAAAACCCACAGAACATCCATCGTGATCCCTCAAATCTCCGCAACTGCAAGTTGGCCCGTGAATGGCTTCAGGAGCGCAAGATGCCGTTGCTAGAGATAGAGGGTCTGAACTACGAGGGAAAGTTTAAGCGGCCTGTGTTTAAGAAGGATTAGGGCTTTAGCATATTGAATGCTGTTGCAGCCACAATTGGAACCTGTCCATTTCCAATGGCTTTAAGTCTGTCCACCCAATGGGCCATCCCATCGTCCATTCCGAGTAATGGACGTTTAACCTCTTTCCGGTAGTTACCCGTGCGTGTTTGCTCAAGTCGTATTGGTTTTGCTTTCCTCCCGCATTCTTGCTGTCTGCACAAGTTGGAGTCGGCAACCAACCACCATCTGGATCTATGATGGTCTGCACCAAAACTATCGGCTCCCAACACTCCCCATTGAGCATCATACCCCATTGAGGCCAAGTCTCTGAGAACTGCTCCAAGCCCCCGAAAAGTGATAGCTGGTGAGTTTTCCATGAAAACAAATCTGCATCCCACTTCGCGAACGATTCGGAGCATTTCTTTGTATAGGCCAGATTGTGATGCATCGACTCCATTTCCAGACCCTGCAACGCTGATGTCGGTGCAAGGGAATCCTCCGCAAACGACATCAACTTTTCCTCTCCACGGCTTTCCATCAAAGGTTGTGACATCATCCCAAATTGGGAACTTTGGTAAGATTCCATCTCGTTGTCTCTGTAGCAAGACTCGTCGGCAATAAGGTTCAATCTCGACAGCACAGACTGTGGTATGTCCGAGAAGCATTCCACCGAGGATTCCTCCCCCTGCTCCTGCAAAAAGGTGTAGCTCACGCATTATTCCTCCGAGTTTTCATCATCTTTCTCAATGATGGCCTGTGGCGTTACGCGATACTCAGGTTGCTGAGTAAACTGAGGCGTGATGGTGATATACTCTCCGCATTTTGCTCCATCCGTCTCGGATAGATTGCTGATGTAATAGGTCTGTGTCTGCTGTACAGGAGTCGTGTACAGGGATGCCGCTGTGATGATTGGTAATATTGGGTTCATTTGTTTAGTTTAGCGTGTGATGATGTCATGTGCCAAGCAGAGCATTCAGGACAGAAATAGCTACGGAGAAACGATGTGCCTCCAAAGCCTGATCGTAGCCTGTGCTTGATTGCTTGGTCACAATGGCTTTCAGATTCGTAGCATGACTTGCCACAAATCCCTTTCTTGGGTCTGGATCTTCCCTTTGCCATGCCCATCTCCAAAGCCTCCTGCTTGTTGATAGGTACTAGATCAGGAGTCTCAAGACCGATCTCTTCTAGGATTTTATCAATCGCGCTTCTCATATTGCTTAATCCAATAGCTTGCGTCTATGAAGTATTCGCATTTGTCTTGTCCTTCTTCTGGTTTGAAGTCGGAGTAGTATTGATACTCGGATGCCTTGCAGATGTACCTCCAGCAGTCTCCGCAAGAGGGGCAATCTGCGTTCTGGCATTTACTTATATCCACCATATTAGTTCTCCTTAATTTCTTTCTTTAGTTGTGATAGATCCTTGGATGATTGCCTTGCTTGCGCTGGTGTTTCCCATGCCATGATGCCATCTGCAATGTCAATTGCTCTGGTGAGTTGACCTTCAATCTTTCTGCAAAGATCATGGCAAGCCGCTGTGTCTTCCCAATGTGGGTTCTCTACCCAATTGTGACGCAATCCTTCTCCAAACCTATCTGATCTCGGAGTAGTTGATTGGGTTTTCTCCACAAGGAAGTCACCAATTAGTTGTTTGATTTCTTCACTCATTTTGTTATGCTATTAAGAAATTCCTGTTGCGTGGATTTAGGCCATGACTTGAACGGGAATGTATCAGGGGTAGGGTGGACAAGCATGGAGTCAGGATAGACCCAGCAACGCCACTCAAATGCCTCCTGCTCATTCACTCCGAGACGGGATGTGATAGTTGGCTTCTCCACTTTTAGAGCAGAGTAATCAATCCCCTCATCTTCCCATCGTCCTTGGTTTAGCCAAGTGGACGGGTTTGGAATGAATTGACCGCCCTCCTTTTGCCAATCCCTACTGGCAATGGCTTTGTTTAAGGCTGGCATAACCATATCCAGAGATAAGCCTTTACGCTTCCAGATGTCCTTACAATAGCCTTTGGCTACCTTCTTGGGGTAGGCTGACCAGAACGCATCAAAGTCATCTGTGGATACCTTCTTGCGCTTTGGTTGCTCATCATAGAGTCGCCCACAGCAGGGGCATTTATCATCTTCTATTTTCATATTAAAACTCCTCGTAAACCCAAGTTTTTTTCTTATACTGAACAGCCACAAATCGAAAATAGGGGTGAATATCTGCGGCTACTTTAATTTTAATCCTACCGGCTTGATGCCAAAACCCCTTTACTTCATGCCATTCAATATATCCATCTTTATCTACTACCATAAAGTCAGGGCAATAACTGGTGTTGTCTGCAAGTCTTAATTTTGCGGCCTCAAACTGGTAGTGGTGAATCTCACCAGCTTTTTTCCTTTCCTCTAGGAGAGCGGCATATGCTTGCTCGGTCTTATTCATCTGACCCGCCACTCGACGGGTTGTATTTGCTTTAGCTCGGAATTTCATTTTTGTTCTAGTTTTACGATTCGGTTGATGATGTTCTGACCAGCAGACTCGTGGATTTCACTATCCTCCTTTAGCTTCTGGATCTCGTCGCGGAGGTAGCGGAGGCAGGTGGCTGTGACGTGCCTAGCCTCGATGTCTGACCAATCACATGGGGTGTCGATCATGTCGATATACTGCTCCAGCGGCATCTCCTCCTGCTTTGGCAACGGGCGGCTGGTGCGGTATCTGAACGCCTCATGGTCTATAGGCATTGCTCCAATCTCGTATGGGAAAACCTCAAGCCATACGCCATGCAGTCTGTCGTGATGCTTGGCTTGCACTTGATCTCCTGTGTGGATTTCTTCGTCAGGGCCAAGCTCTCGCCACTCGGAATTAGACACAGGGATTTCCGTGTCTTTATCCGTGTTCAATTTCGTGTTTTTATCAAGAGCGGGTTCAGTTATTTGAGAATCTTGGATAACTGGTTCCTCTTCGCAACGAGGGCATGACATTGGCTGTTTCCAAAGGTGGCAGTCGCATTCGGTTACTGGTTCCTTTGGCGCAGGGGCGAGTCGGGCTTCTTGTTCTATATCCTCAACTTTTCTGTAATCGCTGTAATCTCTAGGAACCCATTTTTTATTAATTGCTATGGATGAGTTCAAAAGATCACGGAGCCTTGCGACCTCGTTGGTTTTTTCGTCAAGTTGCTTTCTGTATTCAACGCAAGCGTCTAATGCTTTGCTAAAGAAGTCAAAGTTCATTCTAGGTGATCGGTAACATGAGTGGTCACATGATCGGCAGATGTGTGGTTTTCTTCGATGATGCCTGCGTAATTTTCTTCAATGATCCCTGCGTAGTGGTTGAGTTGTTTAATTATTGACTCGGCTTTCTCGGCTCTTTCTTTCCAATGCTTGGCGAGTTCGTCGCCACGCTTTGCGGCGTCCATGACCATTTCTTTGAGCCTTGCGACCTCGTTGTTGGGTGTCTGTGGTTGGTTCATATTAGTTTCCATATTCTCTCAACCCTGCTTGGCAGAGTTCCTCGTGTGTTTTTGCTAGTTGAGTTTCTAAGTCGTAGATCCACTTGGGATCGACAAAAACTTTTCCTTGTTTGAGTGCGGCATTCTCCTCACGGAGCCTTGCGACCTCGTTGGTTTTCTCGTCGAGTTCGCGTTCTAGCTGGCGGGAGGTTTCTACTGGCACTACAAAGGCTTTTAAGCCCATTGCCTCGCAAGCCTCATCCGTCCTCGGCGTTGGTGTGGTGTCGGGGTTCATATTATTCCTCGTCAAAAGTTGATTTGGATAGCTTGAAGATGCCATCCAAGTCTTTCTCCTGCTTCATAATGAGTCGAGAGTAACCCGCCGCAAAAGCATTGGGGAACTTGAACTTCTCATCAGTATCTACGCTGATGTAATAATTCCATCGTAGAACCTCAAAGAGCATCTGGATACCAATTACGGCATCAGGACGCTTGCTCCTGAATTGACGAGCCAATGTCACAAGGTTCTTGTAGACATGGGGATTATTCTTATGGAACCTCTCAAACCTAGAAGCTAGGTCATCAAAGATTTCTTCTTCAATAGGAGAGAAGTCAAAATCGAATTGCTCACTCATTCCATTTAGGGAAGTTGATGTTGCATTTCTCTGAAGCAATCAAGTCAAGGTTGGAATAGGTTTTTGAAGCCCTTGCCATCCCTGCATCAAATGCCGCTAGGATTCTCTCCTCTAAAGTAGGAACAACTTCCCTTTCTCCTACTTTTGTCATCAGTCGGATATGCTCACTCTCCAGATACTTTTGTGCTTCTTTAGAATGCTTCATACAAGTCCGTGTTCAAATGCCAGTTGATCCATTTTTGTGCTGAAGATTTGTGTGAACTTGTATGGATCTACATGACCAAATTCCGTTGTTGCTTTCTCTTCAGCGTACTTTTCAGCGATAGGAATGAGCTTATTCCTTTCGTTGATGTAGTGGCAATTGTGCCATTCAGGGACATTGCGATAGTCCTCTCCTTGAGAGTCCTTGATCTCCAGACAGGAGCAATAGGGTAGCATAGTTTTAGCGTGGTTGCTTGGGTTGCTATTGTTTAGAATGGGATCTCTGAATCTTCTTCATCATTCCATGTAGGCTCAGGAGCTTTAGGACGATTTTGGAAAGCCTTTGCTGGCTTTACGCTTGCGGCAAATCCATCTTTCTTGACTTTGTAGTTGCCAAGGATGGGTTGCTTTTTATTCTTGGCTTCCCTAGAGGCTTTAGAAAGACCCTGCTTGATTACGCCATCATTTCCGTACTGATCAGGGCATTCATTCCCTGTGTCATCAGTATGGGGATACATAACGATGTCAAGGTATGTTCCCTTCTGACCCTTATAGAGTTCTTCTTTGTCAATTTTGCTAACGTCGATTTTGGCAACTATCATTTTGTTTTTTTGTTATACAGCTTTACTTGGTATTATTAAAAGGTAGCTGTGCGCCTTTTAATTGATTTTCTTTAGCCCACAAGGGTTGGAAATTTGTATAATGATTCAATTTAACTATTTCTTCATAAGTTTTGGCAGATGCAATTGGAATAATATGATCCAAATGCCATTCGGATCTATTTTCCCAAGACATTCCTGATTTAAAGAGGCTTTCTATATAATTTTTGAAATAGTCGAAAGTACATCCAAGCATATTATAAGCCCTATCTTGCTTTTTGTATCCACCTCTTCTGCAATGAGTAGAAATCATTGATCGCAGATTGGTTTTTAATCTGAACAAAGGATCATTTTTCTTTCTTTCTTTTTCTTTATCTAAAAGACGTTTGGAATTATTCTTTTTCCATGAAGATATAAGATCAGATGATTTTTTCTTATTATCTAATCTCCATTTTTTTGAAATCTGTTTATCTTTTTCATGCTTCTTGGCAAATTTTTCTTTAGAAAGCCACCATTCTCCACCCCAGCTTGTATAACAAACAAAGATCATTCCGTCTTCACGAATATGTCCTTTTTTGAGCTTCATGCGTTTTCTGGTGGTTCTCCGTTTTCGTTTATGAAGCCTTCACTCCTTAAATAAGAGAAAAGGCTGTCAAGTTGTTTCGGCGTGACTTCATTGTTGTCACCCGCAAAAGCAGTAAAGTGATTGCCATGATACATAACGACCCACTCACGACCTTTGAACATAATCCATAATGCTCTGGCATCTTCAGGGTATTCATTGGTTGTCACGGATGATGGATGGTTCTGACTCCTTGGTTTCGATGATCCAGCCAAGTGCATCATCAATGGTTGCTTTGGCATCTTTGCCACTAATCCCTTTTGCTTTAGCAACTGCTTTTTCCAAGCTCGTAATAGATAGCTTTGCACAATCCATGAGAGCATCAGATGACAGAATATGAGACAACGCAGAAATAGCGGCGGTCGTGTCTGTGACATTTCTTGTTATACGACCTTTGCCTAACTTGCGTCCAGCAATTTGCTGACCTGAAAGGAGTCGTTGCTTGATTTCTTTCCTGATCTCGGCAATGAAGTCTTCGACGATTTCTGCCTTGTCATCAATGGATGCCAGTTCATCATTGGTGAGTTGATTGACAACTGCACCAGAGATTATCTGGATCTCATTATGTGTTGCACGAACCTCTGGACAAATAGCTTTTGCCCTGCACCACTTACACGCATCAGGGTTAGGAGTTCTAGGAGCATCATGCTTTTGGGAAGCATGAATGATGCCAACGATTTCCTGCTGTGCGGCGACTAGATCCTGCTCATTGTATTCGGCAATGGTTGTGCCTCCTGCAAGGGGCTGAATGATGGCAACATAAATGGCTTTCAGTTCAGGGAAAGCATTCTTAACCAGAACAGCATAAGCCTTGAGTTGTTGATTCTCGGCGGCTTTACCCTGTGCTGTGCGTCCTGTTTTGTAGTCGGTGACTACTGCTACATCACCAAAGAAGTCGATGCGGTCGATGGCTCCAGAGAATAGATCCTCCTGAAAGAGTTCTTCATGGAACCAGAATCGTTGTTCGACAATGCTCTTGGTGATTGTTCCGAAATCCAATTGACGGATCATGTCGGAGTAATCGGACAAGCATCTGGTGGCTATGTCCTGACCTTCCTTTGTGAGTTCCTCAAAAGGTTTCTGATCTGCTAGGACGGCATGAACATCCGTTCCTAGTTGCATATACTGATTTGGTTCCTGCTCTGGAAGCGTGGACTCTAGATTCCATGATCCAGCACAGAGAGCAAGTCGGGAGATGCCGCTTGCTGAAGGCTTTCCTTTGCGTTCGTCAGTCATTTTCTAGTGATAAGGTAGAATTGAATTGTTGCTGTAATGGCAAGCATTGTTATGGCAAACAATTCCATTAAAGGATGGGCTTGAAGTTCTTTACATCATCCCACTTCTCAATCAGGCGTGAGATTACCTTCTCATCAATTTCTGTCAGGAGGGTTGACTTGGTTACTTTCGGAACCTTCTTGGCAATGAGGAAATGGATCACTTGTGCGTCAGGGATCTCATCACTCCACATCATACTCTGGAGCATGGTGAGAGGACTATTGGGAAGCTCTGTAGGGGCTTCTGGGATGCTTTCCACAACCTCGGCGGTGATGACCTCGGTTTCTGGTTCAGCGGCGATTACAGGCTTCTCAATGCGAACAGGCTTGCTGTCAAAATCCTGAACCTCCTCAACCAGATATGTGCCATTCAAACAGGCAGGAAAGACTGCTCGGACTCCCTCTGCTACTACCCGACAAGAGAGCATCTGTGCAGGATAGGTTTCCCAATTCCGCTTGCCTGTCAATCCAGCGGCTTTAGCCCTGTCCATCGTCCATGTAATTTCAACCTCTCCTCCTGCTGGATGGGAGAACTTTGCTGATGCTTTGTCATCAGTCCTGCTAGTCCATTGGATCTTCCCTCCTGCTTGCTGGAACCTTGCTAATGCGGCATGGCTCTTTAATGCAGGGCGGTTCTGGATAATATCATACTCGGCGGCGACTGATGCAGGATGCTTTCCTTCAGCCTGTGCGATCAACATTAGGGCGACTGCTTGCTCCTGACTCTTGATGCCGAATAGACCTGAACGAGTAATGGCAGATGCCATTTTCTCAATGTCCGATACAGGGATCGGGGAGTATTGACTTGTGGTTGCTAATTGATTAGTGTTCATGTGCGGTTTATGCGTGGTTGCTGTGACTGCTAAATAGTGGCTAGGGAGTTTGTTCATGGCTCCCTAGCCACATTTGTTTTAGTATCCTTTCTTCATGCCCTTCATGGGCATCTTCTTGGACATGGATTTCTTTTCCATCATCTTCTTGCCCTTCGACATGGTTTTACCCTTTGCCTCGGACATGACCTTCTTTGCGGTAGCCTTTTTCATTTCTTTTGTATTGATTAAGGTATGGTTTTTGTTTGGTTTCGTCTGAATCTTGTTACGGATTGCAGACACGATTTCTTTAAGCATTAGGAGACGGCGGTATCGCTAGTGGTGGTAGCGGCGGCGGCTTCCGTCTTGTGAACGAGAGCATGGATTTCGAGAAGAAGCTCCTGACTGATGTGACCAAGTTTGTTTGCTATCTCTTGAGCAATGTTGTTGAGTTCTGCTAATGTCATGGGTTGTTGTGGGTTTGTTTGGTTCTCTTTCAGTATTATTACTGCAAGAAATTCTGGTTTGCATTAGTGGCAATTCCAAGCCCTCAAGGACTTGTTGATTCGGGAGTTTGGATCATTCTTTTTGGCTTCTCCTGTCATCTTTGCCTTCATCCCTTTCATCCTCGAACAGAATGACTTTTTGCGTCCAGCATCCTTCTCGGTTTTAGGGTGCGGTGCAGGGGGCTTGAGATGCCCTCCTGTTGCTTTATTGTAGGAAGCTCGTCCTTTGGCATTAAGCCCTCCCTTTTCAGATTTGCCTTCTTTTCTCTGCCACGCTGGTGTTTTAGCCATAGTTATTTCTTCTTTGCGGTTTTCTTGGATTCGCGGAAAGCCTTTGCGGTCGGCGCACCTTTGGAGCCTACTTCACGCATTTTCTCACCAGAACCAGCGGCTATACGCTTTCTCTTTTGATTGATGTTATAGTAAAGCCCCTTTGGTTTCATCGAAACAGAATAGCTAAAGTTATGAGGATTGAAATCAAAATCGCGCTTGCGTAGAATCTCGGACTCATTGCGTTACAGGGTTATTGTCGAAATAGTTCTTAAAGACTCGGACTGCAAACTGACTCATGGATCGCTCATCTGCTTTGGCGGCGGCGGCGACTTTGGCCTTTAGGTCGGAGGGAAAATACAAGCCTAAAAAGACATTCTCTTTCTCCTTGTTTACTTCAGTTACAGGTTCGGTGGTTGCGGTTTCGGTAGTTGTCATGTTCCAGTAGTTAAGGTGAGCGTTGATTCTTGCACGGGCGTTTATCATCTGCAAGGAAATTTTAAGGGTTTTTTGCGGGGTAGAATGATCTCTGGTATCGGGGAGTTCCTATTAGGTTGCGGCGGCGGAGCCTGTCCAGCATAATCCAGATATAGGGGATGCAGGGTCGGTAGAGTGGATTCATAGGATTAGTCCTCAAGATATTCTGCTACTTCCTCAACATCGACTTCGCATCCGCATTCAGGGCATTCACAAGGATCGCATTCTGCTCCTGATCCCTGTTCTGCATCCTCCATTCGTCCGTGCATATATCGGTTCGGAGTTGACAGCGTGAAGCGAACTTCAAAATCGTGTTCACATTCTTCATTGTGGCAAGTGTAATTGTATCTCATGGCGGCGGTTTGGTTTAATTACTAGATTCTGGCAAGCGTTGTTCCATTAAATCAATTAGGAGTTTCATGTCGTCGTGATCCATAAGATGCAGGAGAACATCGTGGACAACAAAATCGGCTGACAGGATATTTACAAGTTCACAGAATCTTCGGTGATCTTTTACTAGGTGTCCATTAATGTAACCTGACTCTTCTTCTTCAATATTGGGATTGGTGTTCATGGTTTCGGCGGTGTTAGAGGTTGAATATGTGGTTGAGTCTGCGTTCTGTAGAATCGTTGACGGCGGCGGCGGTTGCAAGGATGTTTTTGAGTCTTTTCTCAAGGATGATGGTCATGCGGTGGATCTCCTTTGCTCTGGCAAGGGAGATTTTGATCTGGTTCAGGCCATGATGTTCGGCGGTTTTTATTTCCGTGAAGAGAAGCGGTTCAATGTTCGCCAGTAATGCGGCGGTTTCCTGAAAGGCGGCGGTGTTTGATTTCATGGTTACTTATTCAGGGATGCGGCGATTTCGTCGGCTAGTTTCGCGGAGCGTTCGCAAAGGTCGATCAGACGTTGCAAGCGTTCCTCTAGGGTGAGAGTTCGCGGCGGCGGGATCACTTGCCAATGGTCGCCTTGTGGGACGATTGCAAGGGCATTTGTGGGCGTTTGTGGCGTGGTTTGCGTGGTCATGGCGGCGGTTAGTATGGGGCGATTTCTTCAAACTTTCCTTCTGTTCCGTTCCATGCGAAGCGGGTCTGGATGCCTTTGCTTCTGGCGTAAACGATTTGCTCCTGTATCGGGAAGGCCCGCGTCAATGCTTGGCCCTTGTAAATGATGGCGGCGGCGGTTCCATCTTCGCAGATTGACAGATAAGAATCGGGCAAGCGGTTCCACCTTGTTCGCGTCCATTCGTCCAGCTTCCTGCGGTCAATGTCGGCGGGTAGTTTCATCCATTCGGCGTGGATCTCGTTTGCTTCTTTCAGGGTCAAAGGGGCTTCTGTTTTCATGGTATCAAGTCGGGTTGTGGTTCGGGTTCGGGCTGGGTTGTCTGCTGATGTTCTGGTGGTAGGGTCTGCCCTGCTAGGTTGAAAGGCATCTGATCCTCTGGGATAAGTTGGAACGG
>Ga0208380_1000017_pt1 | contig 57709 bp, 43 predicted proteins | sample CryBogCBE27Jun07_FD_184570 | JGI IMG/M metagenome (GOLD analysis project Ga0208380, IMG submission 184570) | Freshwater microbial communities from Crystal Bog, Wisconsin, USA - CBE27Jun07 (SPAdes) | ecosystem: Environmental > Aquatic > Freshwater > Lake | place: Crystal Bog, Wisconsin, USA... | reverse complement strand
ATTTGGGAGGTGGTAATAATAAAGTAATTACAACTTGGACTGGTAGTAATAATAGTTTGATATTAAAATTATACGAACCATTAGATACTACAATACAACTAAATCAGCAAGTTTGGATTTCTAAATTACAATCAAGTCCAATAATTGATACTTTAAATTTAGTTGGTGTAAGTGAGCAATTTTGTCCTCCATTAAAAGGACCTAATTTTTCATTAATGACTGATAATGGAATTGGATTTAAAGTTTATGATGATTTGTTAGCAAGTGGTTCTGCAACATCAAATGATTTATTTAACAAATATATTGAAGCAAATAATATAGATACTACTAAACTTAATATACAATATGTAAGCGGGTCTAATTATATGTTCTCAAATTTTGTAAACTTTGGTTCAGCAGCAGAACGAGCAAATAATTTCTTTTACAAAATACAATTAATAGAATTATATGAATCAAAATATCAATCATTAGCTTCTGGTTCAACTTGGATAAACTCAATTTCTTCAGTAAATGAAGCAAATAAAAATTTAGAATTAAAAAATCAAATAGTAAGAACATTTGATGGATATGAAACATTTTTATATGAATCAAAAAATGATTTGGCATATCCTAAAAATATAGATGGCTCTTTAATACCTAGTACGGATTCATATGTGATTGATTGGTTTGCTGGATTACTAAATGATTCGGAATATTATGATAAATACAATACAAACTCACTATCAAATAACATACCTGAGTTTATAAAAAATGATACTGAAAATTCAGATTTTATTTTATTCTTAGACATGATAGGTCAACATTTTGATATTGTATGGGCTTATATAAATGCTAGTAATAGTAATAAAATATTAGAACAAAAACAAATTATTGGTATTGCAAACGATATGGTTCAAAATATGTTAGAATCATTTGGTTGGAATACTAGAAAAGCATTTGATTCTCATTTTTTATGGGAATATGCATTTGGTACTTATAAGGATGGTACACAAAAATATTCAATGCCATTAAAAGATGCAAATAATGAAGTTTGGCGAAGAATATTAAATAATTTACCTTATATATTAAAACATAAAGGAACTGCTAGAGCTATGAAAGCTATTATGGCTTGTTATGGTGTTCCTCAATCTATGTTGACAATAATGGAATTTGGTGGACCTCAAGACCCAAGCGCTGATGGTGTAACTCAATTTACATTTGATGATAGAACTGCTGCATTAGTAATGGAGCAATCATCATCTTTATCTATTCCTTGGCACATTGTATCACCTACTTCAAATTATCCTGAATCAATAGAATTTAGAATAAAACCATCATCTTATGGTACATATTCTTTAATATCGGGAAGTAACTTTGGAATTAATTTAATTCAAACAACTGGTTCTTTTGCTAGATTGGATATTGATTTGGGAATGGGGACAGGCTCAGCATATTCATACTTTTTAGAACCATTTACCAGCGCTTCTATTCAAACATATTATATGGACCAAACTATATACTATGTTTCCGATGCTGATGTAGTAACTGGAAGTTTGGAATTTCCTGTATCGTTGGATTACTATTCAAGTGTATTAGTTAATAGACATGATTTGGGTGGAAATTCTTCTTGGTATGAAATAAATTATTCAACAACTGATGGACATAGAATTTTAACATATGCTAGTATGTCAATTATGGCCACTACTGATATATGGGAAAGTGGTTCATTCCTAACTGTTGGTGGAAATGGGTTTGTGGGAAATATAGATGAGTTTCGTTTATGGAGAGTTCCGTTAGAAATATCTAAATTTCAAAATCATAGTTTATTCCCTGATGCAATAAATGGTAATTCATATACAGCATCAACTGCAGATTTATTATATAGATTGGATTTTGAATATCCTAAAGATAGAACGGATGATAATAATATTAAAAATGTTTCAATTAATCAGCAGTATGGTGAAGATTATGGATATGCACAAAATTTCTATTCAGCTTCATCATATCCTTTCCAATATGAACCATACGATAGAACTGTAACAGCAAATGTTCCTTCTGTTGGATTTGGATTTTCAAATAAAATTCGTTTTGAAGATATTGAATTGGTAAGCGATTTATCTTATAAAGTTAGAGCAACTAAAAAATCATTTGATAGAGCTCCTATTGATTCATCTCGTTTAGGATTATTTCTTTCTCCAACTAAGGAGTTGAATATGGATATTTTAAAAGCATTTGGTGATTTTAATATTGATAATTATATTGGTGACCCTGGTGATGAATACAAAGAAAATTATTCCGAACTACAAAAATTAAGAGAATATTATTTTGAAAGATTGGATAGAAACATAAATGAATATATTCAATTAATTAAATACATTGATAAATCTTTATTTGATGTATTGCATGATATTGCACCTGCTAGAGCAAAGGTTTCTAAAGGATTATTAATAGAACCTCACTTTTTAGAAAGAAATAAAACTCTTTGGGACAAACCAACAACTGAATATAATAATATTGAAGGTGAGGTTGTGGCAAATGAAAACTATGTAATTGAAAGTGATGTAGTTGGTGAAGATACTTTATTAGATGCAACCAAAGTAGCTACATTTGATTTTGAATACAATAACATTGAGGGTGATATAAATGCAGATGAAACTTATACATTAGTTGGTACAACTCCAATGTATGATGGGCAGATTGATTATGGATTTAGTGGTTCATTAGAAGGTTCATATCCAACATATGAAACATCAATACAAATTCCATCTGGTTCTTCTATAACAGCAGAAGTGGATGCATTTGCAATGACTGTTGTTGGCATGGATGCAAATTCATTAGATATAGCTGGATTTGGATTATATGCAAAAAATGGTGTTGGTATTCAAAAAACAATAGATTTACATGGTAATATAAGTTCATCAAGAGTTATTGTTGATTTGGTTGAAAAATCATATACACAAAATATATCAACTCAAATAGCTGGATACCCAACAATAGGTGCACAACCTGGTGACCAAGTAGTTTATGAAGATATACCTGTTACTAAATACAAATATGAAGTAAACATAATTCCATTTGTAACTGCATCATATGGAGTTCCATATCAACCAAGCGTTGGTGGTACTACAATATCTGTAACTCCTTTGGATGGATATTATCCTACACACTACAAATTTAAAAACACTTTAAGTGAAGGATTACAGCGTTCTTTCCATAAAGGTTCTACGCAAGATGCTACAACAACACCAGATGGATTAGACCCAATTCAAACATTCACAACAAATCCTAACATTCTTAGAGTGGCTAAGACAGGACGTGGCTCGGGAGAACCTATATTGGAAGTGAATTAATCTGATGAAAAATAAAAATTAGTTATATTTATAGAAAATAGAAAACAATTATAAAATGGGATATTTAGATAATACAACCATCACAGTAGATGCTATTCTTACCAAAAAAGGTAGACAAAAGTTAGCACAAGGACAATCTTTAAACATCACTAAATTTGCTTTAGGAGATGATGAAATTGATTACGCATTATATGAACCAGCACATCCAAAGGGTTCTGCTTACTACGATGCAGCAATTTTATCATTACCAATTACTGAAGCATCTCCTGATGAAACTCAAGTATTAAGATATAAATTGGTAACTTTACCAAAAGGTACAACTAAAATACCTGTGGTTTCTTTGGGTATTGCACAAATTGGTGTTTATCAAACTGATGGTGGTGTTGGTATGACTCCTACTACATCTCCTGCTGGAAATAGTTCAGCTGGATATACTGTGGTATTAGCAGACCAAAGAGCTGGTACAATAACTGTAACTAAAGGTTCAACAGCAAGTGGTACAATTCCTGTATTCTTAGGTGAATCAGTTACTACTACCGCACAAGTAGTTAGTGGTTTGGAGTTTAGATTTACTCCAAATCCAAATTTAACATCTGATGTTAAAACTACTATTACTGTTTATGGAAATGAAACAGGTGGTTCTCAAACTATTCCAGTAACTGTAACTTATAAAGCATAATAAATAGATATATAAAATGGCACTAATTAATGACCCAAATATAACCTCTCAGATTTCAGCATTAGCTAATTCTGGACAGGTTGACACAAATCAAATCGTATCTATTCTTAATAGTGTACTACCAGCTGGTCAACAAATTTCAAATTCAACTGGCGGAGTAACTACTGGAATATACAAAATGTTCGGAACTTATGATGTTGTAAATGCAAAGACTGAAGTTGTAACAACAGGATTATGGAGTTTAGATAGTGGTTCTTTAACTACATTCTATACATCATCAACTCAAGCAGCATCTACTAATGCAGAATATTTCTTAAATGTATATGAACAAAATCCACAATTAAACTCAGCAGCTGAAATTAACTTTGCAGTAGCTTATGGACATTATGATGGAAGTGGTTCAGTATCATTGACTGTAGATGAGAACTCATTAACAGCAACTAAAGGTACTTATTTCCAATATAGAAGTTTATTATTGGATAGTGGTGTTGATAAATTTTATTTTAATAACTCAGCTGGTTCAACAACTACATCTGATGATATCTATGTAATTAATGTTCAAAGAGCAAGATATAGAGAATCAATGGATTCTGGTAACTGGCAATTATATTTAAGTGGGTCAAACGGAGTATTCACTTTCATTGATGATAGTGGTAAGAAGTTTTCTGATACTGCTGGTAAGCCAGGTAGAGTATTCAATGTAGTAAGTGGAGCATTAAATTTAGGAACTCAAAACGATGCAACTATTGCAGCAACAACCGATACTACAACTGGTTTAGGTTTTGGTACATTCTATCCTGATAAAGGTATTATTGTATTGAATCCAAAAGCAATTGGAGCAACTGTTGGTAGTGTTAGAGATTCACAAGGAACTTTAATTGGTAACTTAAGTGGTTCTGCATCAACTGCAGCTGAACAATATAATCACAAAAGATTATTCTACGCAATAAGTGCTAGTGGTGAATTTGAAGCAAGAAGAACTGAAAATGTATCAACTCAACATTTCTTTGTAAGAGCAACAAATAGAGAATTTAACTACTCTAACAACCCTACATTTGTAAGTGGTTCAAACGGAGCATTTGAAGTATCTACTTTCAATACTGACCCTTACACATATGTAACAACTGTTGGTTTATTGAACGATGCAAACGAAATGATTGCAGTAGCTAAAACTTCACAACCAATCGCTAAATCATTTGATAAGGAAATCCTAATCAAAGTTAAATTATCATTCTAATATGAATTAAGATAAAGTGAGAATCCCCCGAAAGGGGGTTTTTCATTTGTAGAATATTTATAGATAATATGTTAAAGGAAATTTCAAAATCTGATATAATCATTAGACCTTTCAAAGTTTATAAAGAATGGACTTTGGATGAAAATGATGTACCTACTGTTTATGGTACTAATATTACAGATAGTTTATTTGACCCGTCATCTGACCCAAAATCAAATGGATTGTATCAAAGACTTGTATATGATTCTATTGCAGCTCAATTTTATTTAAATTCGGCAACTGCTTCTTTATTTACGGAAGTTGGAAATAGAAAATCATACGCTTCAACTGATGAGAGAGTAATAGGAAATGATATAGCAGTTATTTCAATTCCTCAAATTAATTATGGAGAAGGTATAAAAGTAGGTTCTGTGATTTTAAATGATGGCACTAATGATTATGTGGATGATGGTTATTCTAATTTATTTTATAATAATGAAATATATGGTAATGTATTTTATGATAGAGGATTAATTGTAATGACTAAAGATATTACAAATGGTACTTCTTTTTTAAATTATTCTTTATATTTTCGTTCTACAAAAACTATATATGAGAATGAGATTTTTATATCAGTATTAGAAAATGAATTTAATACATCTACAAATCCTTCATCATATTATGAAGATGGAAATAGTACTTTTGTAGCAACACTTACAAACCCATATGACCCAACTCTAACCCAAACATACGAACAAACTATTAATATAGCTGGGATTAGATATATAAGAAACGCTGGATATCCATTTACTTCATCAATAGACCCGACTGTTGTTGGGAGTTTTGATGATTATTTTGAAAGTGGTTCTGTAGACCCTACTGGTTCTTATTTAGCACCATATATTACTACAATTGGATTATATGATGATGATTTAAATATGGTTGCAGTAGCAAAATTACCAAAGGCTGTAAAGTCATTACCGGATTACCCTGTAAACTTTATTGTTCGTTTTGACACATAATGTTATATTTATAATAAGAAAAACAATTTAAGATATGTCAAGTTTAATTGATTTATACACAAAAAACACTCCTACTACTGCAAAAATTAATGCAGCTGGATTAGATAAAGCTATCATAGAAGATACCAAAATAGATGATAAAACTTTAGAAACTTCTAGACATGGTAAGTTAGGAAGTGGTAATGGAAATGTTGGTGGATATGATTCTCAAAAAACATATTCATCTCAGGTTAAAAGATAATATGAGCTGGAAATTTAATGGAAATATTGTTACAGAAGAAAGCACCCCCGAAGGTGCTATTGGTTTTGTCTATAAGATTATACACATACCAACTGGAAAATACTATATAGGTAAGAAATCCCTAAACCAAATAAGAAGATTAAAACCCCTAAAAGGTAAAACCCGAAAGAGAGTTGTACGAAGTGCATCTGATTGGGAAAAATACTACTCATCAAACGAATGGATTAAATCGGAAGTAAAAGCTGGAAGAAGTGAAGATTTTGAAAGAGAAATTATTCAGTTTTGTTATTCTAAAAAATCCCTAACATATTTTGAAGTATATTGGCAGTTTAAATACGATGTACTTTCAGACCCAAATTCAATAAACGAAAACCTTATGGGAAAATTCTTCCGTAAGGATATAATAAACCAATAGTTATGCAAATACCTGAAATCGCAAAAAAGTACGGAATTTCCGAAGCATTTTTAAATGCAAAAGATGATGCTTTATTAATAGCAGCAGATTCTTTATTAGATGTTAAAGGAATGGTTGAAGCCAATCATCCTAGAGCAGAAGTAGCAGCAAAATTACAATTTTTGGCTGATTTTTTAAGAGATTGTAAGAACGCAACCCATTAATTTGGTAAATTCCCATAATTTTCGTATATTTGTATATAATATACATAATATGCTATCTGGGAAGAATAAACTAACAGTCATTAACATTTTGGACACCGCATTGGGTGTAGGTTCATCACTTAAGGGTAATGAACAGGCACACCATTGTCCATTTTGTAATCACCATAAAAAGAAACTTCAAGTAAACTTAGATACTCAAAGATGGCATTGTTGGGTATGTGATTCTAAGGGTAGGTCAATACAATCCCTTCTCCGCAAACTCAATGTGGATATAAGAGACCTTAATAAGTTAAGAGATATCTATGGAGATGAGGATTATACATTAGTTGAGAAAGATGAGTATGTAGCTAAGTTACAATTACCATCGGAATTTAAACAATTATATTTCAAACCAAAAGGAATTAATCCAGAATATAATCAAGCTATGAATTACCTAAAAGAAAGGGGTATTACTCAAGCGGATATTGTTAAATACAATATTGGTTATTGTGATGAAGGATTGTATGGTGGTAGAATCATTGTTCCATCTTATGATGAGAGTGGTGATTTGAATTACTTTGTAGCTCGTTCATATTACAAAGAAGAACGAATGAAATATAAGAATCCACCAGTTAATAGAGATGTGATTGTATTTGATAATCAAATCAATTGGAATGAGCCCATTACTTTATGTGAGGGTGTATTTGATTCATTCTCAATTAAGAGAAATTGTATTCCATTGCTTGGTAAATTCTTACTAAGTAAATTAAAGAACAAAATTATAGAGAAGGGAGTTAAAGAAGTAACTATTATGTTAGATGCTGATGCTATTGCAGATTCAACTAAACATACGGATTACTTTTTAAAGAATGGAATCAAAGTTCGTAACATTATACCAACCGATAAAGATGCTGGTGAAATGGGATTCCAAAAAGTAAACGAACTATTGAAGGGAGCAAAAGAAACTGGATGGGATGATTTGGTTCTATCCAAATTAAATAATATATGAGTAAATTAAAAAGAATTTATCACATTGCGGATATACACATCCGTAACATTAAAAGACACAAAGAGTTTAGAGAAGTATTTAACTCAATGTTTGAGGAGATTAATAAAAGAGGAACTGAGGATTCTATTATCTATTTAGCTGGAGATATAGCTCATGCTAAATTAGAAATGAGTCCTGAATTGGTAAAAGAAATTAGTTGGTTATTAACTGAATGTTCTAATACCTGTACAACTATTATGATTGCTGGCAATCACGATTGTAATATGAATAATTCGGATAGATTGGATGTACTTACTCCAATTGTAGATGCATTAAAATTGCCAAACCTACATTATCTAAGAGATACATCAGTATTTTATTATGGTGAATGTGAGTTCGCTGTATTTTCTATATTTGATAATCAGGCTAATTGGCCTAAAGCAGAAGATTTAATTGCAGAAAGAAAGATTGCATTATTTCATGGACCTGTTGATAACTCTACAACCGATGTGGGTTATGTAGTTAGTAGTAGACATTTTACAACTGATATATTTGATGGATACCATTTAGCTCTATTAGGAGATATCCATAAAAGACAAGAGATGATATCACCAAGCGGATGTAAGGTGGTATATGCCGGCTCTTTGGTACAACAAAACTTTGGTGAAACCCTTGATAAGCACGGATTCTTAGTTTGGGATTTGGAAACAATGACTTACGAAGAAGTTGATATCAAAAACGAGTATGGTTACTATACTTTGGATGTTGATAATGGAATTGTACCGGATGTAGATGATATGCCATTGTATCCTCGTTTAAGAGTAAGAGTATCTAATACTGATACCGCAGATACTAAAAGAATGATGGCTGATATTACGGCAAAGTATGGTGTAGAGGATTTCACAATCATTAGAACCGATTCATTCAATAAGAAGAAAACCAACGATAGAGAAGCAAGGTTGGAAGTTGATACTGTAGCTGATATAAACCATCAAAACTCTTTAATAGGGGAATATGTGGAACGTATGATGCCATTTGTGACAAAGGAGGACTTAGCTGGGATAGAGAATATAAATCGTGATATTAATAGTAGAATCCAACCATCAGAATTACAAAGAAACATAAGCTGGAAACCAATAAAGTTTGATTTCAGTAATATGTTTTCATACGGAGAAAACAATATCATTAACTTCGATAAGGTAAACGGATTGATGGGATTATTTGCACCAAATGCACAAGGTAAATCATCTCTATTTGATGCAATCTCATTTTGCCTTTTTGATAAGTGTAGTAGAGCTTATAAAGCAGCTGCAATTATGAACAATAGAAAGCAAGATTTCCATTGCCAATTAGATTTCCTTATTGATGGTGTTGAGTATGGTATTCGTAGAGAAGGTAGAGTTATTAACAAAGGAAAGAATGTAAAGGTAGATGTTGAATTTTGGAAAAACGAAGATGGTGAGAAGATATCCCTAAACGGAACGGAGAGAAGGGATACAAATCAAATCATTGAAACCTATGTAGGAAGATATGAGGATTTCATTATGACAGCACTTTCTTTACAAGCTAACAACGCCCTATTCATTGATAAATCACAATCGGAGAGAAAGGATTTGATGGCTCAGTTTATGGGACTTGATATATTTGATAAGCTGTATGAAACGGCTACTAATGATATTAAGGATGTAAATGCACTTATCAGAAATTTCAGAAAGACCGACTTCACTTCCGAATTAGCACAAAATGAAGCAACATTAAATTCTAAGAGAGAGGAGTATGATAGTTTAGATGCGGAAAAAGCAGAATTGGAAAATAAAAAGACTGAATTAGAAGAAACAATTGTAAACTTATCTAAACAATTAGTTCCAATTCAAGGAAATTTAAATATCAATGTTTTAAACGATAAACTTTCAAAGATACAAAGTGAATTAACAAAATGGACTGATTTAAAGTTCAAAACAACCCTATTACATACTGAAACAAAACAATTAGTATTTGAAGCAAAGGAAATGGTTGATGCTAAGAGTACGATTAATGGAAATGATATTGGAGAAGCAATTGTTGAGTTTAATCAGTTGAAAACTCAAAAGAATGATATTCAGCATCAAATAGATTTATTAGAACAATCAATAGAATCTAATAAAGAAAAGTTATCTCATTTAGAAGAGCATGAGTATGACCCTAATTGTGATTTTTGTATGAATAATGTATTTGTTAAAGATGCATTAAAAACAAAAGATGAATTGGAATTACAGGCTACTCAAATGGAAGATTTAAATACACAACTTCATCAATTGGTAGCAACATTAGCATTAATATCAAATGTTGAAGACCAATTTAGACAATGGAAACAATGGAATGATGAATATAGTAGATTGATTGGTGTAAGGGAAAGATATGATGGTGATATTAGAACAATGGAAGCCAGAATAGAATTATTAAAGAATCAATTAGAAACTGCCGAAGCAGATATTCAAAGATATAATGATAACGAAGAAACAATTACACAAAATTCAGCATTGGTAATTCAAATTGATGAGGTTCGTACAGAAAAGCAAGATGTTGAAAAACAAATATCTGATTTAAATAAAAAGATGTTAAAATTGATGTCAGAAGTTGGTGCAACAAAAACTTATATTGATAATATGGTATCTAAGATGCAAGAAGTAAAGGAATTGGAAAGTAAAAACCAATTATATACATTTTACTTGGATGCAGTTAAAAAAGATGGTGTACCATACGAATTAATATCTAAAGCACTTCCAGCTATTGAAAACGAAGTGAATAATATATTAGGACAAGTGGTAGACTTCTCAATAGCTATGGATACTGATGGAAAGAATATTAACGCTAAAATCGTTTACGAAGACCAGGAATGGGCTTTAGAGATGTGTAGTGGTATGGAGAAATTTATATCAGGACTAGCGATTAGAGTGGCTCTAATTAACATATGCAACCTTCCTAGGCCTAACTTCTTAGTAATTGATGAAGGGTTTGGAACATTGGATGCAGATAACCTATCATCCCTATTTATGATGATGCAATATCTTAAAACTCAATTCGATTTTATTTGGGTAATTTCTCACTTAGAACAAATGAGAGATATTGTAGATGGACTTATTGAAATTAAAAAAGTAGATGGATTTTCTAAGATTAATTTCTAACAACTGGTAATACATTTTTAGGTGGGGTCTTCTTTGAGGATTCCACCTTTTCTTTTATAAGGGTTTCTACTAACCCATTTATTTTATATCCTTTTTCCTTACAATATTCTTTTAAAGCTTGATGCACCTCCGCATCTATTTGTATCATTGCGTATTTTTTCATAACTTTCTAAAATTTTCTAAAGTATTCTTTAGATTCAGCTAATTATAAATATTAAATACAATATTTATTGATACAAAATAGGAAAAATGGCAAGAATTAAGAAGTACTCCCCAATAGTAGACCCACATTTAAAATATTATGAAACTTTGGTTGTTGATAATGACCCAAATTCACAATACTTTAAAATAACTGAATTTAAAGATACATTTACTGCTGGTAAGAATGCGTTCCTAATAGAAGGTTCTCAATATCTTATGGAAACAACTGAAATCAAAATTGAGATTTTGGATGTTAATGGAAATCCTATTTATTTTGAACCAGGTCAAGGTATTCCTCAATATTATGAAGGAACTTCTAAAGTTGTAGCAGTTTATGTTTATGAAGATACCCCAATTGGTGATGCTAACATTACTGTATTAGGTGAATTAAAAAAATATTATGATTCAAATAATGTTTTGGTTGATGTGCCTGATGCTTGGAAAGGTGTATATAATGTAAAGTGGCAAAAGAATTTTAAAACAAATAGATTACTTTCAAACGAAGATAAAGTAAGATTTTATAAAAGACCAAAGGTAACAATCGATGAATTGGTTAAACCATTATATGCAACAGTTATCACAACTGTTGTTCAGAGTGGTTCTGTTAGTGGTACTCCAATAACGCCAGGTCAAGGGCAATCTTTAAGTGGATATACTTTACCAACATATTATAAATTGACAACTGATGGAAATACACATTGGACTGGTTCGATTGTTGGTAATACTTTAGAATTAACTGATTTAAATTATTTTCCTTTATCAAATGAAGTAGTTAGTAGTACTGATTTATTAGTATCAAATCCATATACTGATGCAAATGGTAATGTAACCTCATTTACAAATCAAAGATATACAGCTTCATTTAGTTATTTAGAAGGAACTACTTTAGCAGCAAGTGCATTAACTGGTTCATTTGCAAAAATAAGTTTAACCGATTTAACAACATTTACTGGTGATGTAGCTAGAGTTAAAATATTTAGAAAATCTCAATCGGATATTGGAGATTATCAATTTGTACAAGAAGTAACTTTAGAATCAAATGAATTATTAATTAATTTAAATTCTTCAAATGCAATATCAGATTACTATGGTATATTTACACAACCACTTTTACAACAATATTGGGTAACATCATCTAATAGTTTAATAGAAACATTCAATCAAACTTATTTATATGATTCTGCTAAGTTAGATAATAATAGTGGAGTATCTCAATATTTTTTTACATCAGAATCTCTTTCAGTTAATAGTGGTAAGGAATATACATTAAGTTTTAATTTAAGATTAGGAGCTAACATAAACCCTAATAATTATATTAGAGCATTTTTAAGTGGTTCATCAACTGGAAGTAATAGTACACCTTTTGGTATTGAACAAACTATTACTCAAATATCTTCTGAAGATATTCTTTTAGAAAAAAGTACTATAACACAAAATATAACTGCAAATTCAATTCAAAATCCTAAACTTTATTTTGAAGTAGTTGGAACAGGTTGGTATATTGCAAATGTTAGTTTTACATCTGCACAAGAAACAGCATTTTCTCCTGATGAAATAACATTTATACAATCAGTACCAAGAAGTTTACCGGTAGAAACATTTGATTATCGTTTTGAATTTTATGATATTAATAATAACTTTATTCCTGTTAGAGTAGAGCAACAAAAATTATTCAATGGTGGTAACTTACAAACTTTAAATAAAAGTTTTAAATTAAACCCATCATCATTATATTTTCAATTTGATTCAGGTTCTAACCCAGTAGCACCAACAACAATTGCATTTAATTTAACAAAAACTTTATTAACAAGTTCAATAGTTAATTTTACATCACAATCAATTGATTTTTACGGAAATATTTTATCCGGTTCACAATATACAACTGGAGATATGGTATATCCGGGTTTATTGAGCAATGCAACTGGTTCAGTGCCATTCTTAACAGTTCAACATTTTACTGGTTCAAGAAGTGATATACAAGTTCAATATGTAGAAATTACAGGTGAATGTGAAGGATATACCGATACCGCTGTAATTACAAGAGTATTAGACGGATTTGGTGGTATTAATTATTTTATTAAAGCATACAACGGAACTGAGATTCGTAATAGTAGTACACAAAGTTTAGAATTACAGGCGTATGTAGTTGATGGTGTTAATACTGTAAATTTAAATTCAACTTCTATAAAAGGTAGAAGTAATTATAAATTGCATGTATTAAGTGGTTCTCAATATATTACATTAACTCAAGCTTCATCTTCTGGATTCTTAATAGGAATTACAACTGGTTCTTTGGGAACTCAACAATTAGACTACAACGCTATATTCACTAGAGATACTTTAAAAGCACAATTAAATAAACAATTATCAGTTTACTTAATACCAACTTCATCTCTTACATCAGCATCAATTGTAGCAACAACTTTATTGACAGATTTGCAAGATGGATTGGGAACTGGTTTCTTAGATTATACTACTGAACATTTTACAATACAACCAAGAACATCAACTGTATTCACACCAATATCAGCATCAGCAACTGCATCATTTTATATTAGAGGAGCTAATACTCAAGCAGTATCTGCATCAATATATGTGTATCCATCAATGTCAATAGATTTGGATTATCAACCACATTATTATTTGTATTATACTACATTTAGTGTTGACCCGCATGTAACTATTACTGCTATTGATGATAATAAAAATTTAATTGGACCTGGTAGTGCATCAACATATTATTTAACATCTGAAAGTAGGCATTTAAATGTTAGTTTTACTTACACCGAACCTTACACAACTTCATCAGTTAGTGTAGCAAAAACTTGGCAAATTGTTCCTGAAGGAAAACCGGGAGATGATACTGTTGTATTTGAAGTAACACCGGCAAGCGTAATTCTTAATTCAAATGCAAAAGGTGTAGTTAATACATACACACCAGCTAATACTCAAATTAAATTAAAACAAGGTTCAAAGTATTTAGCATTTAGTGGTTCTCAAACACCTGGTACATTTAATTTAGTATTTGCTAGTGGTTCTAATATAATTACTGGTTCATTTAATTATAACGATACTTCATCTTTTAATATGGTATCAATGAGTAATCTTACCCAATTGAGTGGAAGTATTACTTATGATTTTGAAATTCATCCATATTTTACATCATCTTATTATACACAAAGTGTTGTACAAAATTATACAAAAGCAGTTGATGGAGCACCGCCAATTCAAGTATTAATCACACCAGCAAATGTAAATTTATCAGCAACTCAAGTTGGTGTAATAAATAATTATTCACCTGCAAATACAACAATACAATTAAGAGAAGGAAGTGATTATTTAGTATATACAGCTAGTAAACAACCTGGTACATTCCAAACATCATCTATTATACAAAATCATATTTCAGTTGCTACATTGACAAGTAGTTTATTGGATAAAACAACTTTAATTGTTAGTGGATTTAATGGAATGGATTCTCCAACAGCAAGTATTCAATATAATTTTGATGTATATCCATATTCATTATTGCCTGGTCACACAACGGGTTCAATATCTGTAAGTGGTTCTCAAACTTTTTTAAGAACTAAAGATGGACAAGGAGCTAGAAGTTTATCGGTAGCATCAACATCAACAACAGTAAACTTTGATGGAGATGGTGCAGTTGTATCTCCTCAAGGTTCTATATTCTTAACAGCAACACCATTTAATTTTACTGGTTCTGTTTATTATAGATTTTATAAAGATGGATATGCATACTCAACAATACAAACATCACCAACATTAGAAATTCCATCATCCGATGCAACAAATGCGGGAGAAACTTCTGTTTGGAAAGTGGATGCTAGAGATGGTTCATCAACTTTACCGCCTGTAACTTTTTCCGAAGTTACAATTCAAGGACTTAAATCTGGCGGAAATGCATATAATGTTGTATTATCAAATGAAAACGCATCAATTGTTTATAAAGTTTCTGGAGCAACAACATTTGCTGGAACTGGTACAACAATTAGAGTTTATAAAGGAAGCCAAGAATTGCAAGAAGTAACAACATATGATAATCAAACATATGATTTACAAGGAAATTATATTGGTTCTATTGGAGAGTTTTCAGCATCAATAGATTCGCATTCATCATTTATACATTTACCATCAAATGTAATAACAGGTCCATCTGCATCTATGGGTGATATTACTGCTTGGGATTATCCAAAAACAAATCCAACTGGTTATATTGTTTATAAAATAGATATTGAAGATGGTAGAGCAACTGTATTTAAAACCGAATCAATAGCAGTTCAATATGAAGGAAATACTGGACCTGGTGTTGTAATGAGAGGAACTTGGAGTAGTGGAACAAATTATATAGGAAGTGTAGAAACAACAAATTATCGTAGAGATGCCGTAATATATGGAACTAACCCAACAACATATTACGCAGCTATAAGTGGTAGTGGACCTTCAACATATGATGGAAATTCAAATTTAGTTGGAGCACACGCACCATCTGGTACAACCGCAGATAATGCTTGGTGGCAATATTTGGGAACGCAAGATTTCTTTGTATCTGCAAAACTTGCTATCTTTGATGAATCATATGTTAAGAATACATTGAATGTTGGTACTTACGCAGATACTTCAAAATTCGCAAACGTAATTATAGCTGGTGGTAGAACTGACCCATATATCGCTATAGGACAACATGGTACATATGGAACTTCTGGTGGTGGATATTCCCCAACAGACCCTGCTGTAATTGGATATGGTCAAAGTGGTATCTTCTTAGGTATTTATGAAAATGGAGCAAGTGGTACAACGGGTAGGTTTTCAATTGTAAACGCAGGTACATCAACAACATCTGGATTATATTGGGATGGTAGTACTTTAATAATCAAAGGAGCAATAAGACAAACTGCTGCTGGTGTTAATGAGGGAGCAATTAGAGGAGCTTGGACAAACGGATTTACTTATTATTTAAATGATATTGTAACATATAGTGGACAAAGTTGGCAATGTACTTCTAATCCATCGCATGTTGCAAACATAAGTGGTGGTGCAACGGATGGACCTCCGGGAACAGGACCTTGGATTATAGCAGCTGCAGCTGGTACATCTGGTACTGCTGGTAGTGGTGGTGTAAATGGTTTAAATGGTACTAATGGTGCAAATGGAGGACCTGGCCCTGGTGTAGTTTATAGAGGACAATGGACAAACGGAACTTATTATTATCATACATCAACTAGAACGGATGTTGTGATGGGTAGTGATGGGGCATATTATTTATGTACAACAACACATACAGCAGACCCATCAACATTGCCTGTAACTGGTGGTTCGTATTCATCATATTGGCAATCGTTTGGAGCACAATTTAGTTCTGTAGCAACTGATGTATTATTTGCAAAACAAGTTTATGTTGATAAGACTGTTAATGTTGGTGCTATTAGTGGAAGTGCATTAGTAACTATAAATGCAAATGAAGGAGCTGGAAATGCAAATCCTTATATATCAATAGGTCAAACGGATGGACAAGGATATGCAAATCCTGGTATTTTTATGGGATATTCAGCAGGAAACCCCGCATTATCTTTAAGTGGTTCTGGTGGATATTTAAAATGGAGTAATACAAATTTAGAATTAAGTGGTTCAATATTTACGGATAGAGGTAGTATTGGTGGTTGGATAATTGCACCTGGTATTTTAGAATCATCAAATACAGATGTACAATTTACAGCAGGAGATTCTGCATCAATTGCAGTTTATGATTCTGCTGGAAGTTTAAGATTTCAAGCTGATACTGATTTAAATCTACCATCAATTCAAACACATGATTATTATGGTGCAGCAGGTACATATTTTCCAAGTGTATCTAGTACTGGTTCATATTCTTTAAATAATTCCGCAGACCCAGCAAATCCATCTCTTTACAATCCAGATGGATATGGTTCTTTTGAATATAATACATCAACTGGTCCATTTGTAGCTGCGGTTAGTGGTAAACATACATTTACATTTCAATTTACTGGAAATGGGCAAGCATATTCGGAAGGAAATGCATACGCATCTTTATACGCATATATGTTATTGACTGATAATTCTGGAAATTATTTAATGGCTTCGAATCCTACATATGCATTTGCTGAATCTTATTTTACTGTAGTTCCTGGTGATATTTTATCAAATCCACAAACAAGTAATATTAATAGTAATATTACATTTAAATTATCATATAATCTTGTATCTGGTCAATCATATAATATTAAAATAGTAGCAAATTACAATATAAATACAGAAGATACATCTGGTAATACAAACTATGGATATCAAAATTCATATGCATATGTTACTTTTCAACCAAACGCAGGAAGTGTAACTGTTAAACCAATATCAGCAGGTACTTTTGTTAATGGTGGTGGATTTCAATCTGTAATATCTCCTGATAAATACATACAAGTAGTTGATGGAACGAATGCTGGTTATAGTTCATATCCATATACTATGAAAGTTAATGGTAATGTTTGGATAAGTGGTACATATGGAACAGCAGGAACAGCAGGATATGCAAATCCATCTGGATTTTTAACTGATGAGAGTAAAATACCAGGTAATCCAGCTGCGGTAAAAGCATTTGGTATGATAGAATATATTGGTGCAAGTGGAAATAGTAGTCAAGAACAAAGTCCAAATTATTATGCAATTTATAATAATTATAATTGCCAACCTTATATTGGATATAGTTCAACGCATGGACCTGTTTATACTGTATATTTTTTAAATGATTTGGGAAGTTCAAATTATTCTGTAACTATGACATGTTCTAATATAGATTATGCATCAACTTCAAGAACTGATATAGCTATGTTAGTTTCAAAATCATCTAGTGCATTTTCATTTAGATATATGGGTACAAATAATAGTACACAATATATAGGTGAAGGATACAATGGTGGTTTTATATCATTTATAGTAACTGATTTATAAAATAAAAATATGGAAAAATTAATTGTTTTTAAAAACGAAATGGGAATTACAACTTTTATACCAAGTTTTGCAAGTAGTTCTTTGGATAAAATAATACCACCAGATTCTAAATATTTTTATATAGAATCATCTATTGGAGATTCTCATTTTGCAGAATGTTATGATGTTGATTGGTCATTAAATAATGGTGAAACAACAACATATTTTATTGATATTGAAAAAGCTAAAGAAACATTTATAAAGCATATTAGAGATTCTAGAAATATTTTATTTCCTACTTTAGATGTAGAATTTATGAAAGCTTTGGAGATTGGTAATTCAACAGCAGATATAGTATCACAAAAACAAAAATTAAGAGATTTACCAACTATGGATTTATCCGATGTTACCACAATTAATGAATTAAAGGGTAAATGGCCAATTGATTTATTGGGAAATTCTCCATACGAAAATTAAAAAACTATATATTTATATATACAAATAATATATTATGGCAAAGAAAACTGAACAATTATCACAAGAAGTATTAGATAAACTAACTACTTCTCAAACAAAAATTAATGAATTTTTGATTAATTTAGGTCAAATTCATTTAAGAACTAGAGACTTAAACACAGAAATTAAAAGATTAGAAGAAGTAAAAGCTGATATCGAAAAACAATCAGATGAAGCTGGTAAAGAATTTAATGAAACGCTTAAAGAATTGGAATCACAATATCCAATGGGTGAAATTGATTTAAAAGAAGGTACTGTTACTTTTGAATCTGCTGAATAATAAATTTGGTATTTTCAAAATAATTTTGTATATTTGTTACAATGAAGAAAAAGTTACTTTATATTGCCCCGCATTTGTCTACGGGCGGACAACCACAATATCTATATAAGCAGGTAAAAGAATTTATAAATTACTTTAATATTGAAGTAGTTGAAATAAACAATTCTGGTGGAGATGCTTTTGTTGTTCAAAAAAATAGAATTAAAAGTTTGGCAATTGTCCACACTTTGGGAGATGACAAATCTAAGATATTAGATATAATAGATAAGTATCAACCTGATATTATACATTTTCAGGAAATACCACAATTTGATTTACCAACAAATATATTGGATGTAATTTTTAGAAAAGATAGACCTTATTTTATTGTTGCAACAACACATGGTTCTTTTACAAATCCAAATGAAATTGTTTATCATCCTGATAGATATGTTTTAGTATCTAAATGGAGTAAACAAAGATTTAAAGATACTGGTGTTGATTTACAATTATGGGAATATCCTATTGAAGATTATACATTTGATAAAGAAGCTGCACAAAAGAAATTAGGATTTGAATCTGATTGGAAGCATGTTTTAAATGTAGGATTGTTTGCACCTGGTAAAAATCAAGGTGAAATATTTGAAATAGCAAGACAATTAGAAAAGTATAAAATTAAATTTCATTTTGTAGGAAATCAAGCTGGAAACTTTGAACATTATTGGCTACCATTAATGAAAAATAAACCAGATAATTGTATTATATGGGGTGAAAGGAACGATGTAGATACATTCTATGCAGCATCGGATATGTTTTATTTTAGTTCTAAATTGGAATTAAATCCACTATCAGTTAAAGAAGCTCTTTCATACAAACTGCCATCTATATTTAGAAAATTACATACCTATTTAGATACTTACGATGATAATCCATTAGTAACTTATATAGATGATGATACATATAAAACTAAGAATCAAATTTTACTTCAATTAAAGCCTGATTTTAAAGAAGGGTTTGGTGAAAAACCAAGAATACAAATTAGACATTTATTAACAACTCCTTATAATGAAAGAGAAAAGTTTAGTATGAAATCTATAAAACAATTGGAAGAATATGGAATAGATTATGTACCAATTGTAAATGAAGTATATAAAGGATTTCCACCCGCTGAACATTGTAGAAGACCTGAGCATTTAAGTAAAACAAATGAGCCTGGTGAATTATATCCTGGTGCTGGATTGGGTTGGATAACTGGTAGACATTATGGTTGTTATTTAGCACATAAAACAGCGGTTGAAAATCTAAATAGAGATTATGATTATACTTTAGTATTTGAAGCGGATGCATATATAAGCACTCCTATTGAGAAATTTGTAGATATTGTTTATAAAGCTTGTGAAATAGTTGAAAAAGATGATGTATATTATATAAGTTTTGCAAATAATCCATCTTGGAGTATAGATAATGTTGATGTAAATTTTAGTAGAACTGCACATAATCAAGACCTTGCACACGCTTATATGGTTAGAAATTCGGATAGAGAGTGGTGGAATGATAGAATAAAAGATTCAGAATGGGATGCTGGTGATTTGTGGTTCAATCATATATTTTTTCATCACCCTCAATTAAGGTACACAACAAATAAAGCATATAGTAAACAATTAGATGGATATTCTTTATTAGATGAAACAATTAAAACTTGGAACTAATGATTTACGATAATTTAAAAAAGAATGAAAATAATATAGTTGAGGTTAAAAACCAAGTGATAATTCATTTTGTTAGAGGACCATTTGTAGAAGTTAAAGGAAGTAAAGATGCTGATTATCGTATTGAATTTATAGATAATAAAACTGGTAGAAATTATTATACTGGTAATATTAAAAATAATATGTGGACTAGATGCAGTATTGAATATTTTGTAGAATGGAAAATACGAATATTTGAAAATGGAGAATTATTTTATGAACATCTTTATAATGCAAATAATAAAAGAGTTTATATTGCATTGGATTCAAAGGCATTGGGAGATTCTTTAGCATGGTTTCCATATTTAGATGAATTTAGAAAAATACATAATTGTAAAGTTGTAGCATCTACATTTATGAATGATATGTTTGAAAAACAATATCCAGAAATAGAATTTGTTAAACCTGGTACGAATGTACAAGACTTATACGCAATGTATGCAATTGGTTTATTTTATAACGATGATGATTCAATTAACCATTTGAAAAATCCAAATAATTTTAGAGAGCAAACAATGCAAAAAATGTGTTCTGATATTTTAGGATTACAATATAAAGAAGTTAAACCAAAAATAAAACAAAGACCTGTTGTAGTAAATGATGGTACTAAACAAGTATGTATAGCTACCTTTGGAACTGCACAATCTAAATTTTGGAATAATAAAGCTGGATGGCAAGATGTAGTTGATTGGTTAAATGATAGGGGATATACTGTTAGATTATTATCTAAAGAAGGTGATAATTATATGGGAAATCTTTTACCAAATGGAGTAATCAAACACCCAGAAGGACCATTGGAATTAGTAATGGATGAAATGAAAAAATCAAAAGCATTTATTGGAATTGGTAGTGGATTAAGTTGGTTAAGTTGGGCTTTAGATGTACCAACTGTTTTAATAAGTGGATTCTCTTATAAATGGGCAGAAATGCAAGAATGTATAAGAATTGGTGCACCAAAAGGTAAATGCGAAGGATGTTTTAATAGATTAAGATTAGATGCTGGTGATTGGAATTGGTGTCCTGACCATAAAGGAACTGATAGACAGTTTGAGTGTACTAAATCAATAACATCCGAAATGGTAATACAAGAATTAGAAAAATTCCTATAAAAATTAAAAAATAGGATAATTATATATAAACAAATAAAAAACAATATTTTATGGCAGAATTAGATAACATCCCACAGCAAACAAATTTAACAATTGAAACTGTAAAATTGGATGATGATACTTTAAATCAAATTAAAGAGTTTAACACTAAAACTAACAATGTAGTAGCTCAGACAGGTCAATTGTATTTGAGAAAATTAGAAATTACCGAAGAATTGGAAAAAATTGAAGAAGCGCTAGAACAAGCTCAAAACGATTTTAAATTATTTAATCAAAAATTAAATAAAATTGGAGAAGATGTCGATGAAAAATATCCTCAAGCAAGAATAGATGTACAAAATGGTACAGTTCAATACCAACCTGGTGCACCTACAAGAAAGCAAATGTTAGAACAAGCATCTCAACAATCTCAACCACAAGATGGTATGAGAGTGGTAAAAGATTAAACCCCTATATTTATATAGTAAATAGAGCTATATAATGAATGGATTATCTCAATTCTTAGTTGAATCAATATTAATGGAAGCGGCGGATATCACAAAGATAATTTGTGTGTATTCTGGCCGCTTTCAACCTTTTCATAAGGGTCACTACGCAACATATCAAAACCTATGTAAGAAATTTGGTTCTGATAATGTATATATCGCAACTTCAAATGTGACCGATAATAACAAATCACCTTTCGATTTTAAGGATAAAAAAGCTATAATGACTAAAATGTTTGGAATACCTTCAAACAAAATAGTTCAGGTTAAAAATCCGTATGCTCCAAATGAAGTATTAGATAAATACAATGCAAATACAACTGCGGTGGTTTCTGCGGTAGGTGAAAAAGATGAAATGAGATTGGGTGGAAAATATTTTAGACCATATAAAGATGGTAAAATAGATACTGGGTATAAAGATGCTGGATATGTTTATGCAGCACCTGCTGTATCTAATCCTATTAGTGGAACTGATGTGAGAAATTGGTTAAGTAAGGGAAGTGAGGCTGATAAGAAGAAAAACTTTATGAAAGCTTATCCAAAATTTGATGAGCAAATATTCAAATTAATTACTCTTAAATTATCTAAGTTTGCAAAAGAAGGAATTTATGAAAGTATTCAAATTACTGAATTAAATGACAAATATGCATATAAACCATTAAGTGAATTTGGATTTGGGACTGGAGCTGCTGGAGCTGGAGCACCTGCTGCTGGTGGATTTCCTGGTGGAATCGGAACTGGATTAAATTTACCTTCTGGATATATTAATGGTGCACCAACTGGAAAAGAAACAAATAAGTTAAGTAAAAAGTTAAGAAAAAAAACCGGTTTAGCAGGATATGAGCCTGTTGAAGAAGCTTTGGATTCTGATTATACAAAAGTAAAATGTTCAAAATGTGGGTGGGAATGGTTTTACAAAGATGGTGGAAATGACCCATATGTTTGCCATAAATGCGGACATGATAATTCAGCAATATATGAAACTATTAAAAAGGTTGGTGATAATGAATGGGCTGTATATCCTAAAAAGGGAGGGGATAGATTAGGTACACATAAATCCTACGCTTCGGCATTAAGACAACTTAAAGCGATTGAAATACATAAGCATGAGGGTGTTGAGGATAGAATACCCGGTGGATTAGCTAAAGGTAAAACTTTAATTGATTTAGCTAAAAGATGGGATAAAAAAGGATATTACGAACCAACTCAATTTGCAAAAGAATATATTAAACCTCAATTATTAAAAGGTATTAAAGTTGAAATGGAACATACAACAGATGCTCATATAGCTACTGAAATTGCTATGGACCATTTATGGGAAGATTTACATTATTACGAAAAGTTAGCAACAATTGAAAAAGAAGCATTAGCTGTTGGTGGACAATTTAATCATAATTCAATTTCAGATATGGCTCTTAAATACAAAGTAGACCCATCTGATATTAAAAATCAAATTTATAGAGGAGCTCAGAGGGAACTAGAAAATATGTCTGATGTTAGACAAGCTGTTGAAATAGCTAAAAATAATATTTCTAGAGATTACAATTATTATGATGAGTTTAATGATAGAGGACCAATTGAAGCTCCAATAGATGAAAACAAAGTAATAACAGAAGATAGTGATACTGGTGGTGGTTCGATGAGTGATATTGGAATAAGTCCTTTTGGGGGAAAGAATAAAGTAACAAATGATGCCACTTCACAGGCTGATAGCGCAAACTCAACAACTGGAGCTGAACATAATAAAACTTGGAAAGAATTTGATAAGCAAGAATATTACACTGCAAAATTACCAGGTTGGGAAGTTCATTCGCATACATCTACTGATACAAAAGCTTTCCCTAAATCTGTTATAGATAGACAATTACCAATTTTCAATCATGGTGGAGATGAAGGTGGGACACCTGACCATTTAAAACAATCAATTACACCACCAAATGAACAATTATATGAAAGTGTAAGTGTAAGAGATTTAGAAAAAGTTAGAATGGCTTTGTTTATTAAGGCTTTAAAAATGATGCCAAACTCACCTGCACAAATGAAAGTTAGAGCAGATATTGATAAATTAAATAAACAAATAGAAAAATTACAAAAAGAAAATATTAACGAAATTAGTGGATTTGATTATGCAAATGCAGATGGTATTAATAGTGAGCATAATGCAAATTGGAAAGAATTTAGAGATAAGAAAAAATATATTGGTGATTTAAAAGGTTGGAAAATGGTAAAACATGAATCTGACCATTTTAAAGACATAGAGCATTTAACATTACCAATATTTAATCACTCGGATGAAAATGGACAAATGGACCATACATTACCAAATAGAAAAGTTGTTAATCCAAACAAATTTTTAAAAAAAGTACAAACTAAAAGTTCTATACCTGTAATTAAAGAAGGTTTGATAACAGAAGGTGGGGCTTATGGACATATGAATCATCCATTTGATTTATCTATGAATCTTACATTTGGAGATTTAAAAACAATTGTTAAAAAAGCACTTAATGGTGAATTGGAAGCGGCTAGAGAAAAAACCGATGGACAGGCATTAGCAATTAGTTGGGTAAATGGTAGATTAGTAGCCGCTCGTAATAAATCACATTTAAAGAATAAAGGTGCAGGTGCAATGACAATTGGACAAGTAGCATCTAACTTTGCCGGAAGAGGTGCATTAACCGATGCATATACATTCGCAATGAATGATTTAAATAAAGCAATATCTGCTTTATCGGAAGCTCAAAAAAAGAAAATATTCCAAGATGGTAAATCTTTTATGAACTTGGAAGTAATATATCCACAAAACGCAAATGTTATTCCTTACGGACAACCTTTATTAGTATTTCACGGAACATTTGAATATGATGATGCAGGTAATGTAATTGGAGAAAATCAAGAAGCAGCTAAAATATTGGCAGGTATGATTAAGCAAGTTAATCAGCATGTACAATCTACATATACAATACAAGGACCTCCAGTACAAACACTTCCAAAATCCCAAGACCTTTCATCAAAACAAGGTAAATATTTAGGAATGATTTCTAAATTACAATCTGAGTTTGGATTAACTGATAAAAATGGTGTAGCAGATTATCATCAAGCTTGGTGGACAAACTTTGTTGATAAGAATGCAAAAAAATTAGACCCTCAACAAAAAATAGGATTGATTAAGAGATGGGCTTTTGGTGATAAATCATTTAGAATAGCAGATATTAAAGATGCTAAAATAAAAGCATGGGCAGATGGTATAGATAAAAAAGACCAAAATAAAATATCAAAAGATAATCTTATTAAATTTGAAGAAATATTTTTAGGAGTTGGTGCGGAAGTATTATCATTTATGAGTTCAGTATTAACAGCAAACCCAGATGCAGCTAAGAAAAAATTAGTATCTGATTTACAAAATGCTGTATCTGATATTAGAGCTACTGGAGATGCTAAGAAAATTGAAAAGCTTGAATTAGAATTATCTAGAATGGATGCTTTAGGTGGATTTGATAAAATTGTACCAAATGAAGGATTGGTATTTACATATAAAGGAAATACATACAAATTAACTGGAGCATTTGCACCTTTAAATCAAATTTTAGGTATCTTTAAGTTCGGAAGATAATCGTTTTATTTATTTTGATATACTTATATATACAAATATATCGTATATAATATGGCAAAGGAATTTAATAAAAAGTTTATGCACCCAACTCGTAGAAAGTTGGTTGATATGGTTTTACATGGAAACGAATACGAAAAAGAAGCATTTATTTCATTTTCGGATGCTGGTAAAAAAGAAAAGAAAAGAAAGGTTGGTGAAAAGTGGACAGATGCTAATGGTGATAGCTGGGAGCAAATGGAAGCTGGTAAAATTAAAGTTTCAGAGCTTGGTGATATTATGGCTGAAACAAGAGCTTACTTAGATAAGTTAAATAGCTGTAAAGCTGAAGATTGTCAAACAATTAAAATTGGTAGGGTTGATAAAAAATTAATATCCAAAACTGGATATTGTTTAGGATGTCTTACAAAAAAAGAAGCTCAAATAAAATATGATGGTTTATGGAAAGAGTATGAGGATTATAAAATCTACTCAAATATGATAGACCACGGAAAAGATGTTATAGCTCAATTCAAACAAGCTTATAATGATGTTAAGCAAGTATATGAAGTAGCCAATGAAAAAGGAGAACTTGAAAAATGGACTATGGAAAAAGATGCCGAAACAATGAAAGCAGAAATATTGGTTGATATTATGAACTTTGAAAAAGAAGTTGAAGAAGTAACCAAATTACGAAATGAAGCTTGGGAGAAATTAAAAGATAAAAACTACGATTTGGTGAAAGCACCAAAAGATTAATATGGCTACTGGTATAACACAAAAGAAATCTTTAAAAGAGATTATTGCGGAAGAATATAAGAAGTGTGCTACTGACCCAATACACTTTATGAAAAAGTATTGTATGATTCAGCACCCTGTAAGAGGTAAAATACCATTTCAATTATTTCCGTTCCAAGAAAGTACATTAACTCAATTTAAAGATAATAGATTTAATATAGTATTGAAATCAAGACAAACGGGTATATCTACTCTTTGTGCTGGATTCTCATTATGGAAAATGATATTTAACCAAGACTTTAACGTATTGGTTATTGCAACAAAGCAAGATGTTGCAAAGAACTTGGTTACAAAAGTAAGAGTGATGCATGAGTTGCTTCCTAGTTGGCTTAAGAACGGGTCTATGGAAGATAACAAACTTTCCCTTCGATTAACAAACGGCTCTCAAATTAAGGCTATTGCTAGTTCTCCTGATGCAGGACGTTCTGAAGCCCTATCTTTACTTATATTTGATGAGGCTGCATTCATTGATGATATTGATGAGATTTGGACATCAGCTCAATCTACATTATCAACGGGTGGTAGTTGTATTGCATTATCTACTCCTAATGGTGTGGGTAACTGGTTTCACCAAACTTGGATGGGAGCAGAGGAAAGTAGAAATCCATTTAATACAATCAGATTACACTGGACTGTTCACCCTGAGAGAGACCAAAAGTGGAGAGATTTACAGGAAGAATTATTAGGAAAGAAAGGAGCAGCTCAAGAATGCGATTGTGACTTCGTATCTTCTGGTGATAATGTAATAGACCCAGAATTATTAATGTTCTATAAAGAAACATATGCTCAAGAACCAATTATAAAAGATGGTATAGACCATAATCTTTGGAGATGGGAATACCCTGATTATTCAAAATCATATATGGTTGTGGCCGATGTGGCCAGAGGTGATAGCGCCGATTATTCCGCATTTCATGTGATAGATATTCAAAACGCAATTCAAGTTGCAGAATATAAGGGTAAAATGGATACAAAAGATTTTGGAAACTTTTTAGTTAGTATTGCAACTGAATATAATGATGCCTTATTAGTAATAGAAAATGCAAATATTGGTTGGGCAGCTATCCAACAAGTCATTGATAGAAACTATAAGAACCTATTCTATATGAGTACGGACTTAAAATATGTGGATGTTGAAAATCAGATGACAAACAAATATAGAGCACAAGAAAAAGGATTGGTAGCTGGATTCTCAACTACATCCAGAACTAGACCTCTTATCATATCTAAGTTAGAAGAATATTTTAAAGAGAAAGCAATTACAATTCGTTCATCTCGTTTGATTGATGAGTTATTTACTTTCATTTGGATTAATGGTAGAGCAGAAGCTATGAAAGGATATAATGATGACTTGACAATGTCATTATCAATTGGATTGTGGGTTAGAGATACTGCATTAAGATTAAGACAGCAAGGTATTGATTTAACTAAACAAGCATTGGGTGGTATTACACAAAGTACAACTTATATGGGTGTTTATGGTAATAACAATATAATGCAGAATGACCAGAATCCTTGGAAAATGAGAAATGGAGATGATTGGGAAGACTTATCTCAATGGTTGTAGGGGTTTTAATATTTTACGATATTTATAAGATATAACTTAAATATTGTAATTGCATAAATTGCAAACAAAATAAATTATGGCAGAACAATTTCAAGAAGGTGGTTTTTTTAATAGACTGAAGAAGCTATTTTCACAACAAACAATTTTAAGGAGAGATGCTCAAGGTAGAGCTAAAGTAGTAGATACGGATTATAGACAACGTAATACTAACTTTGTAAACCTTAGAGATAGATATACTAAGTTACAAAGGTCATTCTATGAACAACAGGGTGGTGCACAATCTATGGCATATCACCAAGTTCGTAGAGAATTATTCAGAGATTATGATGCTATGGATAATGACCCAATCATTACATCAGCATTGGATATATACGCTGATGAATCTACAACAAAGAACGAATACGGAGATATATTACAAATACATTCATCAAACGATGATGTAAAGGCTTTATTAGATAACTTATTCTATGATGTAATAAATGTAGAATTTAACTTATGGCCTTGGGTTAGAAATATGTGTAAGTATGGTGATTTCTTCTTAGCATTGGAGATTGAACCAGGTAAAGGAATTATTAATGTAATGCCTTACTCAGCATATAATGTAGAAAGATTAGAGGGTATGGACCCAAACAATCCTAACTATGTTAAATTTAAAGTTGAATTAGATACTTCTGGTAAAAAGGAATATGAGAACTATGAAATGGCTCACTTCCGTTTATTATCAGATACAAACTTCCTTCCTTATGGTAAAGCTATGATTGAAGGTGGTAGACGTGTTTGGAAACAAATATCTTTAATGGAAGATGCTATGATGATTCATAGAATTATGAGAGCACCTGAAAAAAGAATATTTAAAATAGATATTGGTAATATTCCTCCAACCGAAGTTGATAATTACATGCAGAAGATTATCAATAAAATGAAAAAAACTCCTTTTATTGACCAAAACAGTGGTGATTACAACTTAAAGTACAATATGCAAAACCTTACGGAAGATTTCTTCTTACCGGTTAGAGGTGGTGATAGTGGTACTTCTATTGATAACTTAGCAGGATTAGAATACGCAGCAATTGAAGATATTGATTATTTAAAAGCTAAACTATTTGCAGCACTTAAAATACCTAAAGCATTTTTAGGATATGAAGAAGATGTAAATGGTAAAGCTACATTAGCAGCACAAGATGTTCGTTTTGCTAGAACTATTGAAAGAATACAAAAGACTGTAGTAAGTGAATTAAGTAAGATTGCAATTGTTCACTTAGCTGGACAAGGTATTGATGATGCTGAAATGATTAATTTTGAATTAAAATTAACAAACGCTTCTACAATTTATGAGCAAGAGAAAGTAAACTTATGGAGTGAGAAAGTTAGATTGGCAACTGATATGAAGAATTTGAATATGTTATCTACTGATTGGGTATTCCATAATGTATTCGAAATGAGTTCAGAAGAAATAAATACTGAAAGAACTAGATTAATTAATGATTTAAAAGATAGATTCAGATATACATCAATTGAACAGCAAGGACAAGACCCAGCTAATCCACCACAACAAACAAATGTTGAAGAAGAAATAAGTAATCTTAAAGAGAAACTTGCAGCTGAAAGAAGTGGACAGGCTATGATTGATGAGTTAGAATTTGAAAAGAATAAAGGTGGTAGACCAAGAGAGGGAAACACTTATGGTAAAGATAAACATCCATTAGGTAGAGACCCTTTAGGTAACAAAGAAAATGAAGCACCAAGAAAAAGAGATACTAGAATGGAAAGCACAGCTAGACAAGCTAAACTATATATTAATGGAATTTCATCTAAAAAGAAAACTATTTTAAAGGAAAAAACTGAAAAACCTGTAAAAACAAGCTTTTTAGATGAGAATAATTTGTTAGATGACACGAAAATTTAACAAATAAAAAGAACATTATATTTATATGTGTTAGTTTACGCATGTGCATGTTAAATTAGGGTAAAATAAATGAAGAAAATCAAACATTCCAAAGTTAAGAACACTGGAGTGTTATTTGAATTATTAGTAAAGCAAATAACATTAGAGGTTCTAAACGGAGACAAGACGGAGAACGCAAAGAAAATAGTAAAAGAGTTCTTTGCTCCAAATACAGAACTTAATAAAGAGTTAAGACTGTATGATTTATTATTAAAAGAAAAGTATGCTTCTGAAAGTAGAGCGGAGAAATTCGTTGATACTGTTGCAGATGCGCATAATAAATTAAATCAAACTAAGTTATCTAAGGAAAAATATAATCTTATTAAAGAGGTTAATTCTAAATTTGATTTAGAGCAATTCTTATCTTCTCCAGTTAACAATTATAAGGTATTAGCATCTATATATAAAGTTTTTGAATCTAAAAAATCAGAAAACTATGATATTAAAGATGTATTCAATTCTAAAGTAACCTTAATTGAAAATATAATTTCTAGACCCGTAGTAACTAACAACAAACAATCAGAAAGTGATAAATTGGTAGAAGCTTATAAAAAGCAAGATAAAGACCTTCGTTTATTAACATACAAAATCTTAGTTGAAACTTTCAACAAAAAATATACTAATTTAGATGATTCTCAAAAGAATTTATTAAAAGAATATATAAATAATATTTCAAATACATCTAAGTTCAAAGATTATGTTTCTCAAGAACTTCCAAAAATTATTTCTGAATTAAAAAATATTAATTCTAAAATAAACGATAAAGTAACAAAAATTAAATTAACAGAAACTGTATCAGTATTAGAAAAAACTAAAATTGGTAAAAGTGTATCTGATAGTCAAGTTTCATCTATAATGCTTTCTTATGAGTTAATCAAAGAATTAAAATCAAAGGTAAATGGATAATAGTAAATTAAAAGCCATTATTGGTGAATTAATAAAAGAAATTGAGCAGGAGAAGGATTTAGAAGAAATGACTGGAACTGCTGCTGTTGCTGGGTATGATACTCCAAACGCATTTTCTAAGCCTGGTTCAACTAGAGCAAAAAATAAAAGATTGGCAGCAACTACTGGATATGATGTTGTACCTGGACATGAAGATGAAAGTATAGTGAAAGAGGAATTTGGTTCAGCAGCTAATATACTTCAATTAGAGCCAGAAAAGTACAAAAGTACTGCAACAAAAGCTGGTAAAGAGGATGAGAAGGATGAAACTATGGCTGATATGAGTGATATGGAATTAGCAGAAGGTGGTACTCATAAATTAGCAGAAAATCGTTGGTTAGCAATTAAAAACGAAGAAGGTTCTCCTAAAGCTAAGATTGGTAAAGGTATTAGTAATATCCATTCACAATTAAGCGAAGTTGAAAAATTTGTTAATTGGTATTCTAAATTAAAAACTGAAAACGGATTAAAGAAGGAAGATTACTATAAAAGAACTCATAAGAGTTTAAATAAAATTAAAGAAAGAATAATGAATCTTTCTGAAAAATTAAGAACATTGTAATATGAACAAAGCACAATTAAAAGAATTAGTAAAGTTTGTAATGGCTGAAGAAACTGAATATCAGAATTTTTTCAAAAAAGCTTTAGAAAAAGCTGGTAAATCTATTCCATCTATGAGTGATGAGGAAAAGAAAGCATTTTTTAATAAAATAGATGCTGCATGGGATGCTAAAGGTGAAAAAAGAGAAATGAAAGAAGACTGGGCTGATGGTGATGATACTAAGAATGGTAAAAAACCTGAAGGAACTTGTCCAAAGTGTGGTAAGCCAATGAATATGTGTGAATGTTGGGGATAATAAAAAGATAAATGATAATGAATAAGAATCTATTAATAGAAACTAAATTATTCGAAGCTAAGGTACAAGAAGATGAAGGTGGAAGAACCATCGTTAAAGGTATTTTGCAAAGAGCTGGAGCTGAAAACCAAAATGGTAGAGTATATCCAAAACCTATTTTAGTTAGAGAAGCTAAGAAGTACGAACAATTTATTAAAGAAAGAAGAGCGTTGGGTGAGTTAGACCATCCGGATTCTACTGTTATCAACTTAAAAAATGTATCTCATAATATTAGAGAGATTCATTGGGAAGGAGATGATTTGTGTGGAACTGTAGAAGTATTACCTACTCCTTCTGGAAACATATTAAAAGAGTTATTAAAAGCAGGTATCCTTTTGGGTATTTCATCAAGAGGTATGGGTTCTACTCGTAATATTGGTGAGGGTAAAGTAGAAGTATTAGAAGACTTCGAATTAATAGGTTGGGATTTTGTAAGTAACCCATCTACACATGGTGCATTTATGGTGCCTGTGAATGAATCTTACAATCCATTAAAACAAATAGGTACTGATGTTTGTGGTGATTATTGCAAAGCACAGGACTTAATGAGAGAAATTATAACAGAGATAGCATAATATGAGCAAGAAACCATTTGATATTTACGATTATGTGCACAACAACAAAATTAATTTGAAAGTTGAAGCACCAAAAGGAACTAGAGTTTCTAAAGGATATAATGATATCCGTAAAACTGGATTGAATGAAGTAAAGATAGTAAACGGAAAATTCAGTATCAAAGAAAGTTTACAAGGTGAAGATAGAAAATTATCTCCAGAAGTTAAAAAGCATTTCTTAGAAATTATCTCTACATATAATACTTTCCAAGACCAAATGAAGCGTAAAAGTGATATGACTGAAGTAGCAAATACTTTAGGTGGTATCGTTGAGGCTGCAAAGGAAATGACATTAAGAGAAAGTGGTGATTGGTTTGATAATGTGACTGTAAAAAGAAATATGCAGGAATTAGATAAATTAGGTAAATCATTTGATAAGTTCGCTGTAGAAGCAAAAGCAATGGATGAAAGATTACATTCTTTATATGAAGATATGGGTCACATCTTAAATAGATATTATGAAATCGCTGATATCAGTGAGGATACAATGAATCAAAGATTGGCAATTAAAAAAGAAGCTGCTAGTGATATGATTTATTATATTACAAAAAATATGAGTTCTAAAAGATATGAGGTTAGACAAGGTAATAAACACCTTACAACTACTCAAACAGGTTCTATGAGATATGCTAGCAAAGATGCAGCAGAAGCAAAAGCAAGAGAATTAAATCAAAAGAAATAATATGATTAGTTTAGGACATTTAATGAAAGATAGCGTAAAGCTAGGTAATATGGATGTTAAATTAGGACAAGTAGTTTCTAATCCATATGCGAGAGCATTTGCACCTCAAATTAAAGAAGGTGAAGATGGTGGAGCTCAATCACATGAAAAAGAAGGTGGTGACCACGAAGTTCATATGGCTCATAACCAATTAGATACTATTATCAAAGCAGCTTATGAATTAAGAAAGAAGTTGGGTGATAATGAAAAAGATATTCCTGCTTGGATTCAAGACCATATCTCAAATGCAGAAAACTATATTACACAGGCTTCTTCTGGGTATTATGAATATAAAGGTGAATCTAAAAAAGTAAAATAAGATGCCAGCAGTATCAAAAGCACAACAAAGATTTATGGGTATGGTTCATGCCGTGCAAAAAGGAGATATGAAAGCTCCATCTAAAGAAGTTGAAAAAGCAGCAGATTCTATGAGTAAAAAAGATGCTAAAGATTTTGCAGCAACTAAACATAAAGGATTACCAAATCACATTGAATCTTACATTAGAGAAATTATAAGAGAAACTTTAAGAGAATCTTTTATGAATGAACAATTGCAATGTGAGAATTGCTGGAAAGGATATAAGCAAGTTGGTATGAAAAATAAAGGTGGTAAGCAAGTACCTAATTGTGTTCCAACAAAATAATTTCTAAAGAAAATTATAGAATTTTATGTTTTTATAAAGTTTTATATATTTATTCTTATAATAACCTATTCTATATAGGTTTTTCTATTGGTAAATGAATACTCTCGTTCTATGAGAAGTGACCGAAACGCCAATCAAAATTCTATTTAAGCTCCAAATCTAATAGCTTAAGAAATCCGAAAATAAATAAGGAAAACAAATGGCAAGTTCAAAATTGTTGAAAGAAGCAATTGCTGATGCTAAAGCTGTACGTGAAACTGCTATTGCTAATGCTAAAATCGCATTGGAAGAAGCATTTACTCCTCGTTTACAATCTATCTTATCAAAGAAATTACAAGCCGAAATGGAAGGTGATGACGAAGATAAAGCAGAAGATATGAACGAAGAAGCAAATGATACTTCAAGTGAAATTGGTAAAGGTGATAACAAAATGCCTGCAGACAAAGCTTACTCAGCTGAAACTGACTTAAGTGGTATTTCTAAAGAAACTGCACCATTCGGTGAAGAAGAAAAAGAATACGAAAAAGTTAGTGACCTTACAGAAGGCGAAGACGGAGATGATGAAGAAATGCATCACGAAGACGAACCAAAAATGGAAGGTGAAGAAACTAAAATGCATGATGATGAAGAATCACATGATGAAGATGAATTAGATTTAGAATCTATCATCAGAGAATTGGAAGCTCAAATCGCTGAAGAAGGTGGTGAAGAACCAACTATGGATGGAGAAGAAGCTCCAGTAGTAGCACCAGAAACAGCAGCAGAAGGTGAAGAACCTCATGCAGAGCCAGATGCTGACAACATGGGTGGTAAAAGTGACCACGATGCTGACAACACTGATGAAGAAATCGACTTAGACGAAATTCTAAGAGAAATGGGATACGGAGATGATGAAGCTGAAGAAGAAAAGCATGATGATGGCGCAGAAATGAAAGCAGAAGTAGCTAGACTACAATCTGAATTAGATGAAGCATTATCAGTAATCAAATCTTTAAGAGGTACAATCAACGAAGTAAATCTATTAAACGCTAAATTATTATACACTAACAAATTGTTCAGAGGTTATAACTTAACTAACGAACAAAAAGTTAAGATTGTAGAAAATTTAGACAGAACTTCTTCTGTAAGAGAAGTTAAATTAGTTTACGCTACTTTATCTGAATCAATGAAATTCACAGGTACTGAAAGAAAAGTTGCTCAAGTTAAAAAGAACATCACCGAAGGGTTATCTTCTAAAGCTCAAGCATCAACTGCACCTAAGAAGGAAATTATCGCAGAAAACACAAATGAATTAGCAAACCGCTTTAAGCAATTAGCTGGTATCATTAAATAAACAACCATAACAAAAAAATTAAATAAAAATGGCAAATTTCGATTTAAGTAAACTTATGGAAGGCAAGAACCCACAAGCAGTAATGTTAGCTGAAACACGCGCATTAAAAGCTAAATGGGAGAAAACTGGTCTTTTAGAAGGAATGAAAGAAAGAGAACAACACAGCATGGCTGTATTGTTAGAAAACCAAGCAAAACAATTGCTTGATGAGGCAACTCAAACAGGTACTTCAGCTGGTTCTGAAGAGTGGTCTGGTGTGGCTTTACCATTAGTAAGAAGAATCTTCGGTGAAATCGCAGCAAAAGAATTTGTAAGTGTACAACCTATGAACTTACCTTCTGGTCTTGTATTCTTCTTAGACTTCAAATATGGTTCTTCTCAAGGTTTTGAAGGACAATACGGTGGTAAATCATTATTTGGTGGTACTAACGTAACTGGTTCTGCAACTAACTTCGGTAGAACTAACGCAGCTACTAACGGTCTTTACGGTGAAAGTAGATATACTTACTCAGTAAACGATGGTCATGGTACTGTAACTGCAGCAAATACAACTTTTGCTTCAGCATCTTGGGCTGATTGTGGTTTCGATACTAACTTATCTGCTTCAGTAGCAGCTGGTAATATCGCTAAAATTACTTTCTCTCAAGCTAACTTAGATGCAACAGCTGACTTAACTGCAGTAAGAGCATTTAACGTATTATCAACTGGTGTAGTTTCTACTGTTAATCAGTTCAACTACGCAAGTGGTACTAACATCACTTTATTCGTATCAGCTTCTAAGACAGGTATGGGTGCAATCGCAGCAGCAGCTACATCAGTAGACTACTCTGTAGTTCCTCAAGCTTACAATAGAGGTGATTTCGAAGATAAAACAGCTCCATCAGCTGGTAACACAACTACAGCTTTAGATATTCCTGAAATCGACTTAGAATTGAAATCAGAGGCTATCGTTGCTAAGACTCGTAAGTTGAAAGCAGTATGGACTCCTGAATTGGCACAAGACTTAAACGCTTACCACTCAATCGATGCAGAAGCTGAATTAACTTCTATGTTATCTGATTATATCTCTTTAGAGATTGATTTAGAAATCTTAGATATGTTAAAATCAAACGCTTTAACAACTGATTACTGGTCAGCAACAATTGGTGAAGAATATAACCAAGCGTCTGGTGCATGGGTAGCAGCTACTAACGGTCAGTTCTACCAAAAGAATACATGGTATCAAACATTAGGTATCAAATTAAATAAGGTATCTAATAGAATCCATCAATTAACATTAAGAGGTGGTGCTAACTTCGTAGTTGCATCTCCTGATGTATGTACTATCTTAGAATCAACTCCAGGCTTTATGGCTACATCTGATAAAGATGCTACTCAATTCGCTGCTGGTGTAACTCAAGTAGGTGCAATCGCTAACAGATACACTGTTTACAAAAACCCTTATATGACTTCTAACGAAATCTTATTAGGATATAGAGGTAACAACTTCTTAGAAACAGGTGCTGTTTACGCTCCATATGTACCATTGATTATGACTCCATTAGTGTACGACCCTCAAAATTTCACTCCTCGTAGGGGTGTAATGACTCGTTACGCTAAGAAAATGGTGCGTCCTGAGTACTACGGTAAAATCTACATCAAAGATTTGAATAACATCTAATCTTAAATGATGATTTAACTGTGTAACGATACATAGCAAAAATAGGGGAAAGAAATTTCCCCTTTTTTGTGCTCTTTATTTTGTGGTTTCAACTTTTTTTCGTATATTTATATTAAATACACCTAAAAGAAGATATATGATATATAAAAGAAATTGTCCTAAATGTAATGATGAAATAATTTATAAAAATCCAAGAAGTTTTAAATGGGCTGATAGAGATGGAAAACCTTGTAGAAAATGCTATTCAAAGGAAATATCAAATACATTAAAACAAAAATTTAAAAGTGGTGAAATTAATATAATACCTCGTAAAAAAGATGCAGAATTAATCAAAGTATTCAAACGAAATTGTCCCGATTGTGGTAATGAAATGAGCTATGTATCAGAAGGTACATTACAAACATCAATAAAAAAGAATACGGTATGTAATAGTTGTTCTAATTACAAATATAATAAAACATTTAAAGATAGAATAAAGCCCGAACACATAGAACAAATGAGAGCCACTAAAGCCGGATTTCAAAACTTTGATGAATACAAACAAAAATATCCTAAGAAACAATTCTATAAAAGAGAAGTATGGAGATTAACATATCAGCAACCTATTGATACATTGGAAAATTGGGATAAGAGAGGAAGATGTGGTGTTGAGGGAGCTTATCAGTTAGACCATATAAGAAGTATTGATTGGGGATGGAAGAATGGAATCGAACCAGAAGTAATTGCAGAATGGGAAAATTTGAGAATGATACCTTGGAAAACTAATCTTTTAAAATCATCTAAATAGGTTTTCCACACTTCTTTATATTTATAGATGTTAAGTTACAATTTAAAACAAACAAATAAAGAATTAAATGGCACATAGAGACACAACAGGCGATGTAACCTATAAGAGTAGTTTAAATATTGATTTGAGCACATACTCTCCAACAACTACTTACACACAAGCTATTCATAACAAATATCCAACGGGGAGTAGAAGTAACTTTTCAACTAAAGAAACTGCTTTACCAACTGTAACTACTACAAAAATAGGTACAAATAATCAAACTATAACAGTTGTTGAAAGAGGTTATTCCGCAGCTACTGTTGATTTAAACACTTACGATAAAAAAGCTGGTTTAGCATAATATTATGGGATATCCAAAAATAAATCCGGAAACAGGCCTTCCAAATCTTCAAACTTATGAGGATTTGTACCCAGCAGGTAAACCTGAGAACTTTTTAGGAACTGAAATGCCAATTGTAACAACAACTAGAATTAATAGTAATGGTGATGTAATAGAAGTTTCGGAAAGAGGTTATCCTTCTCAAGAATTAGATACTTGGGATTATAGTGTGGCAGCAGGAAATGTACAACAATAAATAATATTTTTGAAAGATTGTTAATATTTATGTTTGTTAAGTTATAAAATAAAATTTCAAATTAAATAAAAAATGGCAGGAAGCTTTTCGTTATATCAGCGCTTTGTAGCAGCTGGTTCTGGTTCAAATCAAATCTTACAAGCTTGTTTAAATGCCGGTTCATCATCACAAGATGCATATGAAACCGCATATCCGGCAACTATAAGAGCAAATTTTACATATAGTGAGCAAACAACTTTAAGTAATGTAACTCCAACAGCATCGGTATTTAATCCTGATTTTTATAATGCAGGAAGTGCATCAAAAGCTATTAATAGAAATGATGCTAACTTTGTATATCAATATACAACACCAATTTTAATCCCTGCTGATAAAACATTAGGTTCGGTAGTTGACGCTAGAATAGCAGTGAATGTGGATACTTCTCATTTAGGAGACGGTACTTTATCTCCAATTGTTAATACTGTGCAAGCATCTACATTTGGAACTAATCAAACAAATGGTTTAATTTTAGTTTCTGGAGATGATGCATATATTAAAGATTCTAATTTAGCAAATGGATTTAATGTAGTAGGTCAACAACAACAATATAGAGGGTTTTTCCAATTTGGAGTTAATGGACCTGTAATTGGGCATAATGGTAATAACTCAACTTTACCAGCACCTGGAGATGGACAGTACGCTGTGACTGGTTCATTAATAGTAAGTTCATCAAAATTAATGTTCTATAATGGAGCAGCTTCTAATAATGGTTGGACAGCAATAATATAAGTTATAAATTAAAAATAGAAAAAATAAAATTAAAATAAAATGGCAGATAATTTCATAACACAAACATCAAATACGGTAACACTTCCAGCTGGAACTACATTACAATCGTATATTGATAGTAGAATAACTAACGATTCATCATTAACAAATGGTACTTTAAATGCAGTATTCAATCAAGTAACTGCATCTTCATTCTACGCAACTCAAAATGGAAATGGTAATAGTTTCAAAATTGGAGATGATGCAACAATGGGAGATGTAAACGTATCAAACACAGTTGGTATTAGAGGACAACAAGATGCAACACAAGGATATGTTAAGTTTGGTACATCTGGTCCTATATTTGGATATGCAGCTGCAAGTGGTTTAGCAGCAGCTGGAACAGCAGTGACTGGTTCATTAATTCAAAGTGGTTCTCATTTGTATTTCTATAATGGAACTAATACAAATGGTGGTTGGGCTCAAGTAATCTAATATAAATTACATATAATATATTAAAGGTAGGTGGGTAATTCTCATCTACCTTTTTATTTTTACCCCTTTCCAACTATTTAATATTTATAAGAGTATTAAACCGATTTTTATATGGCAGCAGCAAAATACTCATTTGTAATTGAGCAGGGAGCAACTTTAGATTTTCAAATTGATTGGACCGATAATAGTGGTTCTGCTATTGATTTAACAGGATATTCAGCAAGAATGCAAATAAGACCTCAAGTACAATCAGATGAGGTATATATATCCCTTACATCGGATTTACAACCGGATAAGACTGGTATCAATTTAAGAGGAGGTAATGGGTTGTTACCATTTACATCTGGAGCAATTGGTGTTTATATATCCGCATATTCATCATCTCTTTTGAATTTTGATAAAGCGGTTTATGATTTAGAATTAGTAAGTGGAGATTATGTTACAAGATTAATGGAAGGATATGTAAATCTTTCAAAAAATGTGACACGATAAAATATGAATTTTTACAAAGATAAAGATAATCGTATTCATATAACCAATGAATATACTAATGTAAAAATATCTACATCAGGTCCTCAAGGTGGAATGCAGGATTTAAGTGGATATGCAGTTTTGCATGGTGATAATCATTTTATAGGTAATCAATTTCTAAGTGGTAGTGTACAAATATCAGATAGACTTGATTTTGCAACTGGTAGTTTTATTAATTCCCAAACAGCAATCGAAGCATTTATTACAAACTATACTCTTTTAGAAATTGTAAATTATAGTAGTAGTTCAATTGATAATTTAACTATTGGTACATACAATATTTCAAACGGAGTACCTGCACCTTGGACAGCATTCCGTTTAGGAGCAACTACACTACCTGTAACATCAATTGAAGTAAATGATATATTAGCAGGTACATCTATTATACCATCAACAGTTCAAGCTAAAGGTGGTAGTGGATTTACTGATATAGTAGTTGTGAATTTAGATTTGACTGGATTATTACAAATCCTACCTCTAACAGGTTCTAACTTCCAATTATTAAGACCATTAGTAAAGCCGGCATTAACAATTCAAACGCCAACTGGAACTGATATATTCTTAAACTCTACGGCATTAGGAGATACAATTATTAATACAAATGTAGTTCCTCTAACAAATACAACAAACAAATTAGGCTTGCCAACTCGTAGATGGAAAGAAGTATGGGTAGGTAGTGGTTCAATCTATATGCAGGATGAAACTTTGGGTATAGATTTAAGAATGACAGCTAGAGATGGTGATTTTGTAGTTGATGGGGCAGCGGGAATGCAAATAGGTGAATTTACTTTGAAAGATAATCAAATTAAAATTAAAGACCCTAATAGAGATATCGTTATAGGTACTACCCAAGCTACTGGTAATGTAATATTTAATAGACCTATCCAAGTTAATAGTACTTTAGGAACTGGTTCATTTTCGGTAAATAGAGATGGTTTAACAACAATATACACACCAAAAACAATATTAGGAACTCAATCAGCACTTAATATAATTGGTTCTAAATCAGGCAATCAACAACCAAGAAACTTTAGTGGTTCATTACTACAAATGACAGCACAGGATAATCAACCTGGTCGTGTTAGTATTGATACATTTGGTACGGGTTCTTATAGTGTGTATGCGGGTAGAACAGCAAGAGGTACTGTTGATACTCCATTACAAACAAAAGGGGGAGATACTTTATTAAGATTTACTGGACAAGGTTGGACAAACTCTAACGCATTTGCAGGAAGTATTGCTAGAATTAATTTAGAAGCAGCTGAAGATTTTACATCAACGGCAGCAGGAACTAGATTGAGGTTTCAAACAACACCAATCGGAAGTACAACAATTCAAACATCAGCAATAATAGATACGGATGGTTTAATAGTTCCAAACATACCAACAAACAATACAGCAACTCAAGTATTAGTTTGGGATAGTGTAAGTGGTAGAATAGGAAAACAAAGTGGAGCAAATAATTTAGATGGTGGAGCTGCAGCATCGGTATATTTATCAGTATCAGAAGTATTAAATGGCGGAGGCGCTTAAAATAAATAGGATTAACAATGGCAAGTAAAATACAATTAAGAAGGGATATTAAAGTAAACTGGGAATCGGTAAACCCAAAACTATCTCAAGGTGAATTAGGTCTTGAAATGGACACCAACAACATTAAAATAGGTGATGGTGTAACAGCATGGCTAGACTTGGGATACTACAACTATTTAGATACTGGTTCTTATGCAGTATTGGTTGGTGGTAATGATTTCACTGGAAACCAAAAAATTGAAGGAACTTTATTTGTAACTTCATCAACTGTGGATGTTATTTCTGGTGGTGGTAATTTACAAGGATATCTTCAACTTAATATACAAAACAAAAGTAATCTTAACGCAGCATCTTCAGATTTGGTTGCAACAAATGATATTGGAGCATATGTGGACTTGGGTATTAATAGTAGTAGATATAATACATACTTAGGACAAGAATCAGATGCTTATTTATATACAACTGGTAAAAACTTTTTAATTGGTAATGTTACTAGAGGAGATGTTAAATTACAATTCTTTAGTGGTAACGATGGTACAATTATACCAATGGAAGTAAGTGGTTCGGAAGTATTTGTAAATGGTGAATTTTATATAAACGGAGCACCTTACACAACACAAACTTCTGGAACGGCTGGCACATCAGGAACTTCTGGAACAAGTGGTACATCGGGAAGTAGTGGTTCATCTGGCACAAGCGGAAGTGGTGGTACATCAGGTACAAGCGGAAGTGGTGGCACATCAGGAACTTCTGGCACATCAGGAACAAATGGCACCGCAGGAAGTGGGGGTTCATCAGGAACTTCTGGTACAAGCGGCACCTCAGGAACTTCTGGAACAAATGGTACAGCCGGTAGTGGTGGCTCAGCAGGTACATCAGGTACAAGCGGAAGTGGTGGTACATCAGGAACTTCTGGCACATCAGGAACAAATGGCACCGCAGGAAGCGGTGGTTCATCGGGAACTTCTGGCACAAGCGGCACCTCAGGAACTTCTGGAACAAATGGTACAAGCGGAGTTTCAGACAGATATAAAACAACATCATCATCTTCATTCACATTAGGTTCATCAACAACTTTAACAATAGGAACTGGATTAGCATATTCGGTTGCACAATCTGTATTAATATCATTTAATGGTTCTAATTATCAAACATCTTTGGTAGTTAGTTATAATCCTGCAACTGGAGCATTAGTAGTAGGTCCACCAACAACAACGGTAGGAAGTGGTACATATTCTTCTTGGAATGTAAACTTAGCAGGAGCAAGTGGTGGTGATGGTACGTCTGGTTCAGGAGGTACAAATGGCACAGCAGGAAGCGGTGGTTCATCGGGAACTTCTGGCACAAGTGGCTCATCAGGAACTTCTGGGACTAGAGGCACCGCAGGTAGTGGTGGTTCATCAGGAACTTCTGGCACAAGCGGCTCATCAGGTACAAGCGGCACATCAGGAACTTCTGGAACGAATGGCACAGCAGGAAGCGGTGGTTCATCGGGAACTTCTGGCACAAGCGGCTCATCAGGAACTTCTGGAACAAACGGTACAGCCGGTAGTGGTGGCTCAGCAGGTACATCAGGTACAAGCGGCACATCAGGAACTTCTGGCACATCAGGAACAAATGGCACCGCAGGAAGCGGTGGTTCATCAGGAACTTCTGGCACAAGCGGCTCATCCGGTACAAGTGGAAGTGGTGGTGCAAATGGTACAAACGGATTAGATGGTACAAATGGTAGTGGTGGAAGTAGTGGCACATCGGGAACTTCTGGAACTAGAGGTACTGCTGGCAGTGGTGGCTCATCAGGAACTTCTGGCACAAGCGGAAGTAGTGGCACATCAGGTACAAACGGAACTGCTGGTAGTGGTGGAGTAAATGGTTCATCGGGAAGTAGTGGTACGAGCGGAAGTAGTGGCACATCAGGGACAAACGGAACTGCGGGAAGTGGTGGTACAAATGGCACAGCAGGAAGTGGGGGTACTTCAGGAACTTCTGGATATGATGGAAGTAAATACCAAGGTACATCAACAACATCATTTACATTAGGAGTTGCGGGAAGTATAACGGTACAAACGGGATTATCATACACAACGGCACAAGATATATTAATAGCATATGATGTAAATAATCACCAAATATCTTCAATCATATCTTACAATAGTGGAAATGGTTTATTAACATTTGGTACTCCTTCCGAAACAATGGGAAGTGGTACATATAGTAGTTGGACAATAAATTTAAATGGAGCAGCGGGTGGTAATGGTACATCAGGTTCATCTGGCACAAGTGGCTCATCGGGAACACGTGGTACTGCTGGAAGTGGTGGAAGTAGTGGCACATCGGGAACAAATGGGACAGCAGGTAGTGGTGGAAGTAGTGGTACATCGGGAGCAAATGGTACAAATGGTTTAGATGCAACAAACGGAACATCAGGAACTTCTGGGACTAGAGGCACCGCAGGTAGTGGAGGTACATCGGGAACTTCTGGCACAAGCGGAAGTAGTGGCACATCAGGAACTTCTGGCACATCAGGTACAGCAGGAAGTAGTGGAACATCAGGAACTTCTGGTACAAGCGGAAGTAGTGGAAGTGGTGGTACATCAGGCTCTTCTGGTTCAAGCGGCTCAAGCGGAAGTAGTGGCACATCAGGCACAAACGGCACAGCTGGTAGTGGTGGAACGGCTGGCACTTCTGGTACATCAGCAATACTAACTGCATATACTGGTTCTGCTGTAATAAGTGGTTCATTGACGGTGACTGGTTCATTGAATTTATCAGATGGTGTTTATTTAAATGGTAGTAAGCAATTTAACTACGCAATGATGTATCATACGGCATCTCAAACGGCAGCAAGTACAACAACCGCATACCCTGCACAATTTAGTACAATTGATAGTAATAGTGGAGCATTTAGTATTGTTGCATCTGGTAGTAGTGCTAGAAGTAATATTACAACAAATACAACTGGATGGTATAATATTCAATATACTGCACAAGTTACAAAAACAAATCTCGGAAATTCACAAGGAAATATATGGTTAAGAAAAGATAGTGCGGACGTGCCATTTAGTAATAATATATTTACAATAGATAGTAACTTAATAAGAGTAATAACAAAGAATAATTTATTATACATAACATCGGGTTCACATTTTGAAATAATGTATCAATTAGAAGATACCAATGCATCGTTACCATTTAACGCAGCAGGTACAACACCAACAACTCCAATAACACCATCGATAAGTGTAGTAATAACACAACATGCGTAATAAAATATAAAATAAAGAATGAGCTGCGAACATAATATTACAATAATTCATCCAAACACACATTTGAAAATATCATCTGGGGGTATTCAAGGTGCTCAAGGTATTCAAGGTGACCCAAATGGTACATCGGGAACTGCTGGCTCATCTGGAAGTAGTGGCACAAGTGGATATGGTTCATCGGGGTCATCAGGAACTTCCGGTAAAAGTGGTAGTAGTGGTAGTAGTGGATTTAGAGGAGCTCATGGTACATCGGGAACTTCTGGAACAAGCGGAACATCGGGTAGCAGTGGTTCATCAGGAACTTCTGGAACTTCTGCAACAAGTGGTACATCGGGCACATCAGCAACTTCTGGTACATCGGGAACTGATGGTTCAACTGGTTCTGCTGGTACATCGGGTTCTTCTGGAACAAATGGTACTGATGGAACTTCGGCACAATACGCAGCAGTTTATATTGCAGAAACGGCACCAACAACTGGAACAAACGGGAAGTTTTGGTTTAACGATAATGAAGGAACTTTATATATTCAATACGAAGATACAAACGGAACAAATTGGATACCTGTAAATGATTTAGTAGGAGCTGATGGAAGCAGTGGTACATCGGGTACATCCGCAACATCTGGAACAAGCGGCACATCAGGAAGTAGTGGAACATCGGGTTTAAGCGGGAGTAGTGGTACAACAGGAAGCGAAGGTACTTCTGGAACATCTGGAAGTAGTGGCACATCCGCAACTTCTGGGACTAGTGGTAGTAGTGGCACATCTGGCAGTAGTGGAACTTCTGGACTTACTGGAGATTTATATACAACAACATCAACAACTTCATTTCAATTAGGAGTATCTACATCATTATATATTGGAACGGATTTATCATACTCAATTGGACAAGATATAATAATAGCATATGATATATACAATCATCAAATATGTTCAGTAGCATCTTATGATAAAATAACTGGTTTATTAACAATAGGTCCGCCTGTAACTGTAACTGGTAGTGGTACATATTCTCAATGGACTGTTTCATTAAATAATGCAACTGGAGTGGCCGGTTCATCTGGAAGTAGCGGTACAAGTGGTAGTGATGGCTCATCAGGAAGTAGTGGAATAACTGGGGCAAGTGGTACATCAGGAACTTCTGGTAAAGATGGTTCAATAGGTTCATCTGGTTCGGCCGGCACATCAGGAAGTAGTGGTACATCAGGAAGTGGTGGAACTGCAGGCACATCTGGAGTTAGTGGTACAAATGGTAGTGCTGGAACTTCTGGAGTTAATGGACAAAATGGTACATCGGGAGTAAACGGAAGTAGTGGCACATCAGGAAGTTCGGGTACATCTGGAAGTAGTGGTTCGACAGGAAGTTCGGGAACAACTGGTTCGACTGGCACATCGGGAACAAGTGGTATAACACCATCAGGAACGCAAAATTATGTTCAAGTATTAGGTGCTCAAGTAAATGGTGTTAATAGTAGTAATACAATTCTTGTTAGTGGTTCAATAACAACAACGGGAAAACCTGTATCAATAATTGCAACTGGAGATGCAAATCCAACATCAGGTGCTGGTTGGGTTAGATTACAAATTTATAGAGATGGTTCAGCTATTGGTAACATAATCCAAGCAGAACAAAGTGGGGCAAATTTAAATATACCATATTGTGTAAATGTAATTGATACACCATCAGCTGGAAGTCACATATATACTTTAAGAACTGGAACAATGTCTGGTACATTCCAATTTGGAGAAGCAAATGGTCCAACATTGCAAATGATAGAATTGGCTGGGTCTGGTACATCGGGTAATTCTGGAACATCGGGTACATCGGGAGTAAACGGAACATCGGGAGTAAACGGAACATCGGGAGTAAATGGAACATCGGGAGTAAATGGAACAAGTGGAAGTAGTGGCACATCAGGAAGTTCGGGAAGTAGCGGCACATCAGGAACATCTGGTACATCGGCAGTTTTAACAGCATATACGGGTTCTGCAATAATAAGTGGTTCTTTAACTACTATTGGTACAACTACAATAACTGGTTCTACATACATAAGTGGGGCATTATTTATCAATCAACCTACCGCATCTGTTTTACCTGCAATTTGGGTAAGTGGTTCGGATATGAATGGTGGTAATGGTTATTTGAATTTCTTAAAAGTATCAAACAACTATACTGGAACAACAAATGGTAATAAAACATTTAGATTAAATAATTTAGGTGGTGTAGAAATTATTAATAGTTTATATAGTAGTACATTATTTACTTTAACTAATAATGGTGATTTAACTATTAGTGGTTCGTTGACAATGCAAAATAGACCAGCATTTAGAGTAAGTGGAGCCGGTAATTCAATATCATCTCCAACAATTATAGCTAGTAGTAGTATGAATGCAGACTATTCGCAAGGTAGTGGTTGGAATCAAGCAACTGGTACATTTACAGCACCAATAGCAGGATTATATCAAGTTAATGTTGTAGCAAGATGTTCCGGTAATTCAAATCCAGCAGCACAACTTATTGTAAGAAAAAATAGTGGTGGTACAATTACAACACAAATAATGTTAGAGTGGGCAGCAAACACAACTGTAAATCACATTGGAGGTAGTTCTGTTACTAAAATGGCAGTTGGAGATACTTTATATGCAATAGTTACAACTGGAACAGTAACATTTGATGGAAACGATAACTTTTCAGTAGCATACATCGGATAAAAATATAATAATGAGAGAATATAATGTAGCACTTAAAAAAGGAGTTGATTATGATACATTTTGGAATCAAATGGAAAATGTACTTCCTAATCATGCTCATATTCCTGAAAGAGCTGTTAATTATACAAATGAAAGAATTGCATCAGAAAGACAATGTTGGTATTTACTTACTGATGCGGAAGCTGAAATATTAAAAAATGATGATAGAGTTTATTGTGTAGAAATACCACCTGAACATAGAACGGATATACAAATAGGAAGAAAAGCAACGGAAATATTTGATTTTAATAAAACTACATCATCAGTTGGGGCAGTAGCAAATTGGGGATTAATAAGAGCAAATTCATTAACAAATTCTTATGGTACTGGTACAACTACAAATGAAAATCATACATACAATTTAGCAGGTAGAGGAGTTGATGTTGTAATTCAGGATAGTGGATTGCAAGTTAATCATCCTGAATTTATAGATGAAAATGGAGTAAGTAGAGTTCAATTAATAGATTGGGCAGCTGCAAGTGGATTACCATTTACACAATCACCAAATCATTATAGAGATTATAGTGGACATGGTACACATTGTGCTGGTATAACTGCTGGTAAAACATATGGTTGGGCAAAAAAAGCAAATGTATATTCTTTAAAAGTTAGTGGATTGGAAGGAAGCGGTGATGGTGGAACTGGTATTGATATAACATATTGTTTTGATGCTATTAAACTTTGGCATATTAGTAAAGGCGGTAGTAGACCAACAATAGTTAATATGAGCTGGGGATATAGTGCAAATTATACAACAATATCAAAAGTAAATTATAGAGGTGTAGAACATTCAGATAGTAATACAACTGGAAATGCAAATTATAGACAAACTAATTATGGTATTATAAATAATTTTGATGGAACTTCATATTCATTTCCAATAAGAGTAGGTTCGGTTGATGTTGATGTGGAAGAATTAATTGATGCTGGTGTTATTGTTTGTATAGCAGCGGGAAATAGTACTTTTAAAATAGATACATCGGCAGGTCCGGATTATAATAACCAAATACAAACTGAAAATGGTTGGTATTATTATCATCAAGGTTCATCGCCATATTCACCTCATGCATTTATGGTAGGTTCATTGGATAGTAGTGTATATGATACAAATACGGATAAAAAAGCTTATTATAGTTGTAGTGGGCCTGGTGTAGATTTATATTCATCTGGTACAAATATATTAAGTTGTACATCAACTATAAATGAATTTTCAGCACCATCGTATTATGCAAATTCAAATTTTAAGCAAGTTAATATAAGTGGAACTTCAATGGCAACTCCACAAATAACTGGTATAGCTGCACTTTATTCTGAATATTATCCACATTATACACCATCTCAAATTAAAAATATAGTTTTGAATGATTGTGGTAACGCAATTTATACAACTGGACAAAATAACGATTGGACAAATTTTAATTCTTTATTAGGTGGTACTCAAAAAGTAGTATATAATAGATTTAATAATCCAATTACACTAAAAGTTACTGGTAATCTCAACCTTAACGTAAATTTAAATATTTATAGATAATAATGGTACAATTAAGGTTTTTCAATATTTCTAAAAAGAAACAAACAAAATGGCATTAGTATTCCCTTTAAACCCAGAAATAGGACACATTTATCAAAGTGGAAGTTCTAACACTTACGAGTGGACAGGGACGTATTGGAAAATCAAAAATATAACTTCTCAAAATTTTATAACTAGAGCGGAATATAATATATTTTCGGCATCTATTAATGGTGTAGATAAAACATTCGCAACAACTGGTTCAAATCAATTTAGTGGTTCTCAATATATAAGTGGTTCAATCATACCAACAACGGGTGATGGAACTTATACATCTTCATTTAGTTTAGGTTCTGCAACAAATGCTTGGAAAGACCTTTATATATCACATGGTTCAATTATTTTCGTAGATGCTCAAACACAAGCTACTACATCATTCTCAATTGAGAATAATGCGGGTGGACAAAACACTGTAAAATATACGGCAGCTGTAACGGCATCGGCATATTTAGGAGATGGTAGACAACTAACAAATTTATCAGCAAATACAAATTGGAATAACACATACGACTCATATTTAATAAGAAAAACTGAACAATTAACTTTTTCAGGTGATTATATTTTAGAAAACGGATTTTTATTAATTGAAGGTAGTGATGAGGAAATAGAATACTCTCCAAACAAATACTTCAAAAAAGAAGGTTCAATATTTATAGGTGGAAATCTATTACTTAAAGATAGTGTTATTGAAAATAATGGTAAGATAAGTGTGGGTGGAGAAGTTATATTAATAGGTAATTCATCAATAACAGGAACAGGAACAATAATATAAAAATATGCAATACATTCAATTACAAGGGCAAGTGGCCGCAGAATTAGATTTACCAATAGCAGGTGGGTATAATTTGTTTATAGACGCATCGGATAATACAATCAAAGTAAAAGACTCAAACGGAAACTACTATGGTGGTGGTAGCGGAATTAACGAAGTTACCAAAATGGAAATGGATGATATGATTAATGCCGGTGCTTTAAGTATTGGTACTTTTTATATGATTACCAACGCATCATCTGGAAGTTTTAATGAAGTTCAATATGGCGGAACTAGAGTAATTTTACAAGCCGTAACAACATCTTCATTATCAAACGATGGTGTGGGTTTATTTTGGAACCCGAAGTATTCAAACTCAACATCAAGTTTAGGTCTTAAAGTTTGGGATGGTACAAATAGATTTAATTTCACAACTTCTAATGGATATTTTGCACATGATGATTACATTTATTTAAATGCAAACGGAACATCTTCTTATTGTCATTTAGTAGGAAATGTTGGTGGAGCAAGTATGACTTTATCGATGCCTGAAGATTCTCACACTAAATTCTTTGAAAATCCTGCCAACTATCCATTTATCGCAACAAGTGATACTAACCCAACAAGCGCAAGTATTGATTACGCATATTACACATCATCTTACAATATTGGTGATAAAGTAATATATGGTGGATTAGTTCATAGAAATTTAACTGGACAAGTTGGTACTCAATTTGGTGGTGATGATGCATTATATTTGGATAATACAAATTGGCAAATTGTTCCTTTCAATACGGATGATTATGTTTTAGTTGCAGATAAAATTAAATATGAATATGAATTTGATAATATCTCATATAGAGCAGATGCATATGGTAATGAAGTATCAGCAGAATGGGCTGTAACAAATGGTTATTGGGGATTTAACGCAATTAGATATTTTCCTTGGGGACATCAAAATGTAACCGAAGTAACAATTAATAATGGATACATTTACAATTTAGTAAACTTCCCTAACTATAATGGATACAATCATAATCAACTTATGGGAATATCAGTTGATTCGGATGGTGGTGAATTTGATGTACGTTATTGGGGCAGGGGAACTTCTATGTATGATATAACAATAGGAAAAGATTGTGGAATATATAATTTATATTTGGGTTTTAGTAGTACTATTAGTAACATAAAAATTGAAAGTGGTGCATATTTGTATAATATATACGGATATGATATGGATGATGGTGGGAATTTATTAAAAAATATAACAATTGGACAAAATTCAACATTCCGTAATTTATTTTTCTATTTTGATTCATATATGTATGATATTACATTAGATTCCAATGCATATTTTGGGTATTTGAGTTTATATAATTTTAGTGGAATATTCAAAATTTATTTAGAAAGTGGTGCAGATTTTGAACATATTGATTTATATGATAATTCGCAAGCATGTGATATTAGAGTTGGAAATAATTCATATTTTGGAGATATGGAATTTGGTATCAATAATAATATTCAATATATTACAATGGGTGGAAATTCTGTGATAGAATATATTGGTACAAACGATGGTGTATATATTGAATATATTGATATGAAACATGATTCCAATATTATTTGTATGGGAATTGATTCATATGGTACATTTTCTAAAATATCTATGGAAAACAATTCCGTAATAACTGCTACTGGAATAGGAAATAATTCACAAATAGCTGAAATATCGGTTGGTAATAGTTCGGGATTAAACACTATAACTTTAGCAAGTAGTTCATATTTTAGATATCATCAAATAGATGCTGGTTCTGGAATAAATAATATAACAATAGGTGCTAATTCTAATATGCAGAATTTTTCAGTTAAATCTGATTCAGAGGTTACTTATGTAACTTTAGGAAATTATTCTTATTTTAATGATATTCATATTAACGGAGATACATATGTAGGAAATATCAATATCTATAATTATTGTGGAATAAATGATGCTTCAATTGGTGAAGATTCTGGATTTTTAGATTTAACTATATCTGGTTCATCTGTTGAATTTAGTAATATTGAAATTGGACAAAGTAGTGGTATAGGTAATACAACAATAACTTCATCTTTACAATATGCAACTGTTAGTAGAGGATTTAGTAATTTTCAAAATACACAATTACAAGACCCATCTGGTTCTAATGGAACAACTGGTGGTAGACCAAATATTAATTTTGGTAGTAGAGATATTATCACATTTGATATTAGTGGTATTAGTACTTTCCAAACTTATCATTTACCTGATGGAGAATATGAAGGACAAGAACTTACATTTATATTAAAAAGTGATGGTTCTCATACAATAACTCCTGAACAATTTGAATTATGGTCATCTAATATAGTAATGACAGGATATGCATATAATTTAGGAGACCACAGTGGAGCAATTAAACCATTTGCAAGATTAAATGTAACTGATGGTGGAAATACTTACATTTGGAAAAATATGACAAAAGCAGTTTGGACAAGTGGTAAATGGTATTCGGATGCAGAATTATATAACGATTAATAAAAACAAATAAATAAAAATGGCAAATACAAATTACAAACCAAAATCACAAACACCAGAACCACAGGGTTTATTGGTAAATTTTGAGTCTTCTATTGCAGTTAAGACAGTTGGTGGTGCAGAAATTAAAGCAAAAAATATTGAGATTAGAAAAATAATTGATAATCCAATGACTAAAACTATCGCAGCAATGACTACTAAAAATAGATTATTCATTTTATGGGAAGGTGCTGCATATGATGCAATTGGAAACTGGACAAATGAACAAGTAGTAGATAGAGTTAAAGAATTAGTTTTAGCAGGATACAACGGACAAAACGCAGCATAATAAACAAATATGTTTGAAAGTAAAATAAATAGGGGTAGAGCAAATGGATATGCTCCATTGGATAGTGGTAGTAAAATACCATTATCTCATTTACCACCATTAGCACCTGTAATCAATACTGGTTCTTTGGTGGCAGAAATTAATAGCTTAAGTGCTTCTATAAGTAACATAAGTTTTAGTAATACCGGTTCATTTGCAACTACTGGTTCTAATACATTTATTGGAAATCAAACAATACAAGGTGGAGTTACTTCATCCGGATTTACAATTGTAGATGCCGGAATACCTCATCTATATTCTTCAACTGATTTAAAAATATCAGCAAATACTATAAATTTTAGTGGTAGTTTATCTTTAAGTGGAACATCTGGAACAGCAGGGGCAGCTTTTACAATAGGACAATTTGCAAATACAAGTCCTAATTCATTTGATGTAAGAGCAAGTGGTTCTTATGGAGCAGGTGTATCGGTTACATCAGACTCATATTCTATTTTTGGAGTTACTGATACTCCATCAGTTCCATCCAATAATTCATCTTTTTTTGGAAATGAAATCGTTGGATATCCATTTTCCGATGGACCAATTGCAGCAATAGGAATTTTAAAAGATGGTGCAACTCAAAATGATTGGATATTTAATTATGATGGAAAATCTTTCCTTCCTAGCGATGTTACTATTGGTTTTAACAATACTTCAACAGTAACTTCTGGTTCATTAAACATTACAAAGGGAAATATTAATGTAAGTGGTTCTATATTTGTAAGTGGAAATATATATGCAAATAATTTAACTGGTAGTAAATTTGATACTGGTTCATTCGCAACAACTTCATCTTTACAATTATTAATTAATTCAACTGGTTCATTTGCAACAACTGGTTCTAATACTTTTGTTGGAACGCAAACAATTAGTGGTTCATTTACATTAGGAACAAATGATGAAGATGGAACAACATATGATACTATTAGTGTACCAAGTGGACATAATATTTGGATAAATCCTGATACTGCATTAGCAATGGTTGGTGGTACTAATGTTCGTATGATTGTTGATGATGGTAACAATAATCTTTATATATCTACTTCTGATGAAGGTTTAACAAATGGAGTACCATCGGCAGGTGGATTTAATTGGAAATTTGAAGGAAGTACTAATAGTTTAATATTACCTGTTGGGGGAACGATTAAAGAAGATAGTAGTCCTGCTGGACTAGGTAATACTATAACATTAACTCCGCATGGTGGGAGTGATGCAAATCAACAATTAAAAATTTACCCAACAGTAAGTGAAGGAAATCACTTACATTTAACAAGTGGAGATTTATCAGTAACAAGTTTATTTTTAGGAAATGATAGTCAATATGTAAGAACTAATACAAATGGAGAAATTGTAATTGGAACTAATGATATTATTCCTGATGCTTATTCTACTGGTAAAAGATGGAAATTTGATAAAAGTGGTTCTTTAACAATACCATCCGAAGGAAATATTGTAGTTGATAAAATAGGACCATATTCAATAATAGATGGTAATAGTGCGGGAGGGGGATTACCTGCGGTTTATTATATTTCTAGTCCTTTACCATTGGATAGATTGATTGGTGTTGGAAATAAAGTATATGATAGTTTTAATTTATCAAGTTACGCAACAATATTATATCCTGGTGTAACTTCAAATGGAGATGGAACATATAATGTTTATTATGACTCATTTGGTACATCTCCATCATCATTATCATTTGGTGAGGGTGGTATTTGGAATTTTGGAATAAACGATACATTAACAACACCTGGTGGTATTGATGTTAATGGTTCAATGGTAATTAGCGGTTCAGTAAATATATCTTCATCTTTAATAGTATCTTCTACAATTGTAAATAATGGGACTATTGATACTATTAATACGGATTTAATTATAGAAAGTGGTGATTTAACTATAACTGGTTCAATAAATCAAACTGGAACATTTTACGCAGACCAAATTGATGTTAGTTATGGTACGATGGTTCAAACTACGGGTTCATATGTAATGACACGTTCTGGAAGTGTGGTTACTTATGATAGTTATGATAATATAGCTGAGGAATTAAAACCATTATTAAGTACAACAACTTCAACAGGACCACTTTCACCTTGGGGAACTAATGTACCTCAAACGGGTTCATATGAAAGTTACAATTTTATGTTTGACCCATATAATAGTGGAGCACCAAGTATGATAGCTAGTGGTAATAATTCAAATGGTTATCCGGATTATCTTACTATATGGGGTGTGGAAAGATGCACAAATTCAGCTGGTGTTGATTATAGTAGTCAAGGACCTACAAGTATTGTTAATACTGGTGGATATTATGGATTATGTTCTCCACTAGGACCTGGTGATTGTGCTATTGTTAGAATACAAGATTTAACAAACAATAGAATATATAGAGCTACTTTTTATGGTTCTTACAATTCTGCGGATGAAGGTAATGAAGGTAGCTATGGTTCAATTACTGTTGAACGATTATTATAATTAAGGTATATGCCAATTACATTTAAAATAAAAGGTATCTCATTATCAAATCAAATAAGATTTACACCAAAACCACCTACAAAAGATGGTTTAAGTCCACAATCTGCTGGAGATTCTGCATATCAAATTAAAACGGATTTTCCATCATCAACAGATGGATTATATTGGATTAAAAATAATAACATAAATGGAGGTACACCATTCCAAATTTACGCAGATATGACAACAGCAGGTGGTGGTTGGACATTAATATTACAAAATAATTATACCGTTTGGAGTGAAGCAGAAGCATTACTTAAACATCAAACAACACCACCAACAACATTAGCAACTGTAGCTAATGGAGATGATACTCAAAATTATAGTATTATTGGGTGGGCAGATTACATAAAGAGTTCTCCTTCAGGTTTCCAATATATGATGGATGCAAATACTAGAGGACATTATGGTGGAATATGGAGAGCAAATGAAAATTATAGTTTTACCGGTTCAGTAGATTATGGACAATATATATCAACTGGTTCTGTGTATTTTGGAAGTGATGTGATAAATGGTTCAAGTGGATTTAGACAAAATATAACTGAAATACAAAAATTCCCAACTGATAGTGGAACTTGGGATTACAACGACCAAGGTATAGAACATAGAATGCCTTGGTATTCTGTTAGTTCTGATTTTAAAATAGCACAGGCCATTATGACTACAACGCATGATGATAGTGGAGCATGGTGGGGAACATTAATATCAGATAATGGTTGGAATCCTGCACCTTGGCAAAACGATGTGGGTATGGGTTACCCTGGTATTATTTGGTACTGGGTACGATAATTCTTTTCAAACACTATTCTTTTGATTTCTAATATTTATAGGTAACGATAAAATAAGTACTTATAAAATGGCAATTTCAGTAACAGAAACATTAATATATCCTGGTTCATCTTCGTTTTTCCCAGGTCAAACACCTTTTGGGATTTATGATGATGATTATACATTCCAAGATGATGCTCCTAAAATGGCACTTTGGTGTGCTAGAAGATTAGGATTTCCTATTCAAAATATTGAATTGGTGGATGAAAACTTTTATGCATGTTTTGAAGAATCTATTTCAGAATACTCAGCACAAGTAAATCAATTTAACATTCGTAATAATTTGGATACCTTAAAAGGTAGACCAACTGGTACTAACTATTCTCAACAATTAGTAGCAGGTACTAATTTACCAACAATAATTCAAATTTCGGATGCATATGGTAGCTTAGTTGGTGTGGGTGGGAATACCGATTATAAAAAGATTAAAATACCTTTGGTAGAAAACCAACAGGTGTATGACCTTAAAGAATTAATTTCCGAAGTATCCGAAAGTGGACAAAGAATTGATGTTGTTAAGGTTTACAACGACCCAGTTCCAGCTATTAATAGATTCTTTGACCCTTATTCAGTTTCTGGACAAGGTACATTAAACTTGATTGATGAATTTGGATTTGGTTCATTCTCTCCAGCAGCTCAATTTGTATTGATGCCTGTTTATGAAGATATGTTAAGAATACAAGCTATTGAATTTAATGACCAATTCCGTAAATCAGCATTTACATTTAATATCGTAGACAATAAACTTACTGTATTTCCAAGACCAACTGGAACTTCAATTGCAAATGTTCCTAATATCTTTATTGATTATATGGTTAGACAGGATTTTGTTACTAATTCAACTCATGTACAAAAAAATGTAGTTGCGGATTATTCTAACATAGGATATGATTTCCTTCCATATTGTAACATTAATGATGTAGGTAAGCAGTGGATTAGAAAATATACATTAGCATTGGTAAAAGAAATGTTGGGAGCTATTAGAGAGAAATATTCAACTATTCCAATTCCTGGTGCAGAGATATCTTTAGATGGAGCTGCATTAAGAAGTGAAGCTCAAACTGAGAAAGATAATTTAATGACTCAATTAAGAGAAACATTGGATGATTTGAGTAGAAACAAACAATCAGAACAAAGAGCTAACGAAGCTAAACAACAACAAGAAATGTTACAAAAAGTACCATTGGCAATTTATATAGGAAGTACTATACCAT
>Ga0208380_1000015_pt1 | contig 62391 bp, 73 predicted proteins | sample CryBogCBE27Jun07_FD_184570 | JGI IMG/M metagenome (GOLD analysis project Ga0208380, IMG submission 184570) | Freshwater microbial communities from Crystal Bog, Wisconsin, USA - CBE27Jun07 (SPAdes) | ecosystem: Environmental > Aquatic > Freshwater > Lake | place: Crystal Bog, Wisconsin, USA... | reverse complement strand
AATGTATCCATCTCATCATCACTCATTACCTCACATAGATAATCGTATTCATCATCATTGATACGATACAGGCCTTTAATGTGGTTATCAAATACATCTAACATACCACCTTTAGATTTTATACCCATATCTTTACCTACCCAATTCTTTCTATTAATACGACTCATAACTTTAAATTTTGTGGGTTATAAAAATGGGAGGACCGAAGCCCTCCCATCATGTTTGGGAGCTAACCCCTCAACTACCAAACAATTGTTTCACTATCATCTTCGGTTGGTTCGGTGAACAACTTCTCGTCCGCCTTATCATCCTTAACATACTTTTGTACTAACTGCTTCACGTATGTGCGTTCTGAATCTGCCCCACCATCGTTACTAAAGAATGGGAAGATACCAATCTCAGCTGCTTCAAACAAGTTGAAACCATCATACAATAAACCAGCTACCTCAACACTAGCACGAGTAGAAACCATTGAACTTAACTTACCATCACCACCTTTACTCACTTCTCTAGTGTGGTGAGCGATTTCAGCTACAGCCTTCAAATCTTCTTCGTTCACTGCTGGGTACATATACTTTAATAACCCTAACTCCTGCTCATCGTTCAACACATCCATTTCAATCGTTGTGAAACGGTCCATAATCGCACGGTCAATAACACGCGTTGATGTATATTCACCACCAATGTTAGCCGTAGCGATAAAGGTAACACCATCAGCCACCTTAACAATTGGAGAATCAACAGCCTCATCCAATCTTAAGTATCTTTGGCCCTGGTCTAACACTGTCATTAGGATATTCCAAGCGTCAGGATGTGCTCTACTCAACTCATCTAATAAGATAACAGCGTTTGGCGTTTTGATAGCCTTAACGAATGCTGATTCACTAAAGAATGTACCAGCTTTACTATCAAAGTGTGTGTTACCAATTAAGGTTGCTCTAGCGTCCTGCGTAGCACCTAAGTTGAAATAGAAGTCAGGTCTATTCAAACCTTTAGTTAATGCTTTAGCCGCCATTGTTTTACCACAACCAGCAGGTCCTGTCATCATAATATTTTTTGCTCTAACTGCTGAACGAATTAAGTACTTCCACTTAAGTTCAGTCATTACGATTGATTCAGGCTTTAACTTAGCCGAATCATTGTGGATGAAGTTTTTGATTTCCTCATGCGTTCCACTCACTTCGTTATTCACTTCAGCGTTACTCTTTAACGGAGCCACTAAATCCGAATACTCTTTCATATCTACTAAACGATATGAAATTTTACCACCCTTACCAACTACCTCTCTAAGAGCTTTATCAGTTTCGTAAGCTTTCTTACGAGTACCTGTGTTTATACCATTTGTACCTACAATTGTACCGGCTGTATTTGCCAACTTAAAATGTGAACCAACTTTTACAACTTTGAAAACTTGGTTACTAACTTTGTCATTCTTTGACTTTACCATAACGGGGTTATTTAATGTTTATATAATATTATCAACTTTACTATGTAAAGATACAGAATATATCTGAATCTGCCTAATTTATTTTGTTTATTTTGAAAGATTTTTTATTGAGAATCAATGAGTTATGCAACTGATTGATTTTGAACCAGTTATAACTCATTGATTATCAACACGTTATGAAATTACTCTATTCCAGCGGGTTTATTCATAAACAATTTGTTCATTGTACGAACAACTTCGTTTACATTTGTAATACTAATATACGATGCCGCTTTACCATAACAATCTTTGAATACCTTACCAGCTCCAGAATGTTGGTCAGCCGGTCCACCATAATCACTAACGAAATAACTCATTACTTTGATACCCATAGCCTCAATCTTCTCTACCATCTTCTTAGTATGTTTACTAGCGAAATGGCCCTGATAGTTATAACCTTTACCATGGAAGTAAGGTTCACCATCGGATATGTTTAAGAAGTAACTATCACAATCGGATGTACTACCTACCATTTGTTTCATCACACCTTCGAATGCTAAACCTTCCGGCGTTGTACCGCCCGGCGTTAAGTATTGGAACAAAGTTTTCACTTTGATAAACTTATCAACTCTACTATCATAAGCAACTACGATATAAGGTAAGTCACCAGAAGTAGTACGGAAACTGATTTGAATCTCTAAGTTAGAAATCATATCAACAGCCTTAGCCAATGCTACGATGTTAGTCATAGTCTTTCTCCATTTCGTACCACCCATAGAACCAGAGGCATCTACTGAAATATGTAAGTTAGCTTTCTTATAAGCATCTACTTCTTTAGTATAAAACACATGCTCATTACCATAACCCAAAGATGATATCATTCTCTTATCCATTCTACCAACTAATTGGCGATTGAATATCGTTTCTCTACTCTCACTACGAACCTGTAACTTCTTACCTAAGATAGTACCAATACGAATACCTTCCGCAACTTCGGTTGAACATTCAACTGAACACTTATGCTCACCTTGCTTAGCGTTGTATCTTAAGTTAGCCAATGGAAACTCAGGACTTTCCAATAAGGTTTGTGTCATCTTCTTAACAACGATACAATCAATACCTTTAGTTACAACCGTACCATTTGCTAATTCCTCACCAACCTTCTTCAATTCAGTACCAGATTGGTCAATGGTATCTAATTGTTGGTTTTCACTTTGAGTAACATTACCTTTCTTAATTTCACCTCTTAAGAACTCCTTTTGTTTCTCAATCTTCTTTTTAAGGATTTCCATTTGTCTCTTAGATAACTTACCAGCTGCTGGTTTACCTTTACCCTTACCACCCAATACAACTTTAATCTTACCTACGATACCCTTACCTTCTTCAGCCTCACCAGCAGAATCGAAGTCCTCATCATCACCATCATCACCTTCATCATCACCATCACCATCACCACTACCATCACCCATTTCAACTTCGATATCATCTTCACCTGCTTCTTCTTCACCCTCACCAGCTTGCTTAGCCTGTCCATTTTGTCCTTGTCCGTTACCCTTACCCTTTTGTTTCTTAGCGTTCTCTTTGTTCTCAGCTGCCTGTTCGTTGGCATCTATGTTATTAAGAATAACTTCAAAGATATCACAAGCTACAACCAATGCTTCATCCGTAGATTTTAATCTATTGATGTGGTTAAGGTCTGCTAACTTTGTAATCTCACTCAAACCTTTAAGTGCCCCAGCCTTACTGAACTTAGAATGTAAGTTAATCAAACGGAACATATAAGAATCAAATGTTTCTGTACGGAACTCATCGGATTGCATACCCTTATCAATAGCAGGGTCATTAAAGTACTTATCATACATAGCACGATAGTAATCTCTATAACCAGGTGCACTATCGAAAATGAATTGGTCAATACGTCTATCTTCTACCCAGTTAAGAATATCCTTAATAATATAAGCGATACTATCGGGAAGATTTTTCTTCTGAGCCGTTTCATTCCACTCTTTTAATTTAGGAGAACCAACCACTTTAGTTATTGATTTATCCAAATCTTGCAATAATGTGAAATTAGATAACTTAATATGTGAACCTTCGTGTAATGCTAAACCCACAGTTGGGTCAAACTCATTTGGTTCAGCTACCTTAGATGAAATCACTACGGCTTTACCATCCGTATATGAATTACCTTTTGTGTTGAACTTTACAGGTATGTTTTTACCTGTTACGATACTTACGAAATTGGCGATTGCTCTACGATGAGCTGCCATCTTATACAAGTTCTTAGATTTAACTTGTGTTGTAGTATATGAACTGGAATACTTAGAATCATCCCAGTCACTCATCCACCAAGAAGAGTTACCATACTTACTACCATACTTTGAGTACTTAGACATATAAAAGGGGTTTTATTTTTTGAACTAATATACACAAATATACAACTAATATTTCAATTGGCAATGGATTTTACCAACTATTTTTAAAGTTTTTTTTAAATGGTTGAAAATCAACGAGTTATGAGCAAAAATATAACCCATTGAAAATCAATGAGTTATACTAATGTGTTGAAAATCAACCAGTTATGAATTACTTATAATCTTCGGTTTCCTCATCCCATTCATCCAAAGGAAAGCTGGATTCCAATTCCTCAAATAAGAATGTTAATTCTTTAACCGCATCATCTACTCTATCCCAATCTTCAAAAGATATAGCATCTTCTAAAGTTTCAATAATATCTTTTAATTTAGATGTATTCATAATGTTTATATTTTTATTAAATATATGATTCACTAAAAAAACATTAAATTACAAAATCGTTTAATATATCCTTTTTAAAATTACCATCTGGATTTGGTAAATATTGTTTTTCATCACTCCATTCAATCTTCTCATTCCAGTCAGTAACAAACCTATTGAACATTTCATTTTCAGTGCCTTTCCATTTTCGAGATATCATCATCATATTTGGAAAGTATCTAATTAATACTTTTACTTTACTAAAATGTACTTTTAAAAAATGTTCAGGTGGAAATACATAATGACCTGCTTTAAGATATTCCATAATTTGTAAATAAAGGAAACTATAATAATCCATTATCTTAGGAGTTCCGTATCCAAAGCAATCATTCAATCCTTCGGAATTAGGCCAATGTGAATGAACATTTCCAATAGGAACATTCAACATATTATTTGGTATGATTTCAAAATTTTCATCTAATACAATATCAATTCTAGCTCTTATTACAATATCATATTCAATACCTAATTCTTTTGTTAAATTATTACACTTCCATATCTTATACCACATTGGCAATTGCCCAAAATTCTTTGATGTTTGCTGAAATAATGGTGCTATACTTTGTGGAGATTCTATATTCATTGAAGCGATATTCTTTGTTTTTTCAAATATATCGTATCTTTCTATTTCATACTTTTTTGGTGTGTATATTTTTAAGAAATTATTTATAGTATCACCCAACTCTGCATTTTCAACATCCCAAAAAGAAGCATATACATCAATGTTATATTTCTTTATTAACTCAGTCCAAAATACTTTAGTTTCTTCTATATCTCTAAGATGTCCAGAAAAACATAAGGCTACTTTCATACAATATATTTATCATCTTTTACACAAGGTAACTTAATTACTGTTGTTATTGTATCTTCCAATACTTTAAAATCAGTTATCTCATTTGGTTCTATTGTAATGATATCACCTTCTTTATATTCAATACCATTCATCAATACTTTACCTTTAGCTATTACCGTTATTTCAGTTGCTATCTTATGATAATGGGCTTCTTCCATATCACCTGCATTATAGTTCTTAACAGCTACTTCAACATCATCGGTTTTATATAAAGATGGTTCAAAGTTTCCAACTACCCATCCTCTAAACATATCTTTAAGCTTGTGTATTTTCATCTTTATATTTTTTAATTACATCCGAACAAATTCCCATACAATTAGAAACATCATCATTATTAATTTCAGGCATTACAGCTATACTTCCCTTAATTGGTTGTTTGCCTGGGTATGCCCAAATATAATTGAATGATGTTAATGTGGCAGTATCTTCTTCATGCCAAAAGAAATTGATATCTGCTGTATCTAACTTTGATGTATTTGCTAATCTTTCCAATGCTTCTATATTTTTACAATGAACCCAAAGTTTATCACTTCGTTTACTAATCCAATGTAAATCAATTTCCCATTGTGGAGAATCGTGCCCTAAGTACCATTTATCATCAACATACCATACATCAATCTCAACATCATAACCTTCGTTAATTGCGTTGTTGATATATTCAGGATGATTTTCTAAGTTAGGGTCTTTACCATTTATGTTTCCTCTATGTGCTATGTATATCATTAATCAGGTATTTTATAAGGTTCATCACTAAATAATTGGTCAATAGTGGATATACTAAAATTTCTTTCCGGTATAAATCCATCAGTCCATTCTCTACCAAATAAATTAGCTTTTATTTTATAAGGCTTTAATAAATTTATATTGATTATATCAAAGTGTTCTTTCATAATTATTCTACCATCCACCTTATCATATCTATCAGGTTCTTTAACACTTAAATAAGATTTTGTGATTCGTTCTTCAGGTGCATGAGTAGTAACCCATTTATGAAACTTACCATCAATTTTCCATTTAGATATATTCATTTTTCCAGTATCTAAATTTCTTTTAGTTTCACCGAACATTATTTTCATATTTTCAGTAGTACCAGCTACTAAATGGTCTGATATATGATATTCAGCATATTGCCAAGCTCTAAAGAATACAGATGATGAGTGTATTTTTTTTGGTGATGCTTTTATTCTTTGATATACTGATTCTATATTAGACCAGTATTCATCACCTCTAACTTTAATACTAAATGGAGTAGTTACCTTTTCCAACGCATTTAAAGTAGATACTAATTGTAGATTTAAATTTTGTGCTCCCAATTCTTTTGGAATAGGAGATAATAATACTATAAAGTTATCCGGTAAATTTGTAAAATCAATCTTAGTATCAATCCATGTTGATATAATAACTTTACATTTTCTATAATTTGCTATATAGAAATCATAAGAATCTTGCAGTAATCTTCCCTGAATGATAACCGTAACATCTTCCATAGTTATTTTGTCCAACCAATTTTTTTACCTTCTTTAATTCGTTTGTTGTATTCTTCTTCTGAACCGGGAAATCTCCAAGCCCAAATAACAATAGCCACCATAAACAATCCAATACCAATTAAAGCATGTGGTTTGTGTTGTAATTTCCATAATAAGAATGTATAACTTAATGTCATACAACTTATCATTAGGTATTTAGCCTTTTGAGGATAAATCCTTTTGGTTTCCCAACGAATAAGATAAGGTGAAAATTTTGGATGTTCGTGCAACCATTTGTTTAACTTAGGTGAACTCTTTGAAAAAGCCCATGCAGCTAATACTACAAATGTTGTCATTGGCATGCCAGGGATTATTGCTCCCAAATAAGCCATACCAATAAAGAAAACTCCTAAGAGTCTCCATAACCATCTTTTTACCATAACATATTACTTTTAATTATCTACCTTGTCCACGATACGCCTTTGCTTTAGGAGTATGTTTGTTGTAGCTTTTTTGTCCGTTTGCTTGACCTGTCTTTCTTTTACCGAAAGTAGTTTTAGTGTTACCACCAGCTGATTTAGCTTTAGCCATTAGTGTTACCTTTTAATGTAAAGTGTAACTGTAACCTATTGATGTGTTAATTAAGCTTTTTTAGTTCTCTTAACAACGATTGTTTTTTCAATTTTAGCTGCTTTAGCTTCAACATCAGCTACTGTTTTTTTAGCTTTAGTTTTAACTTCTTTAACTTTAGCTTCTGCTTTAGTTACTTCTTTCTTAATATCAGCTGCTACCGCAGGTGCTACCTTTTCAGCTTTAGCTACGATATCGTTAGCTTCGGTTTGAACCTTATCAACGATTGATTCTGCTTTAGCCTCTAAATCTTTAGCTCCAGCAATTAAATTCTTAATGAATGTAAATAGTCCCATGATTTTTGATTTTTATATAAATATATTGTTTTTTAGGAAACGAATATTACATTTCCCCATATAAAGAGTACTTTGTAACAGGTTTTTCAACTTCTTCAGTCTTAACAACCTCTACTGTCCCTTTACGAGCATCGATGTAAAATTGAGTTTCACCATTTGTTTGGTAATATTGCTCCAAGGCATCGGTTAAAGATGGATATACGACTGATTTAACCTGAGCGATTGAATCATCCGCAAATACCCATCTATCTCCCGGTGGAACTCTTTTCAATGCTAAAATGCGTTGTTCTTTAAGTTCCGTTGCCATTAGTTAATTACTTGAATGATTTTAGATTCTCTAGCAGCAGATACTTCATAATCAACGGTAATACCAGCTGATTCAAATTCTTTTACTACTCTAGCTTCTGCTTCCGTAACGGTCATAGCATCCACTAAATAACTTTCTTTTACTTTTTTAATCTTTGTACCACCTTTACCACCATCTACTTCGTGGTGAACGGTCACTGTAACTTCAAAATACTTAGCCATAATTTATTGTTTTAAATTGATTTATGTAAATATACGATTTTTTTCCGAATCTACCAAATTAATACTCATATTCTTTTTTAGGTCCTGATAGATTTCCATTGATTAAGAATGAACAATTGAAACATAGCATTCTAAGGTTATCATATAGGAAATTCTTTCTATTACCATCTAAAAAGTCCAAAACTAACGGAACTCTATGGTCAGTAACCCTTCTTTCGCAAAATCCACAGTTGTTACATTTTTCTTCCATATATCCGTTCAATAGGATACGCTTCTTTAACTTCCATACTGGATATGTAGGATGTTTACCTGCTAAGATATCATCCAAAGGATGAAACCCAGAAGTACCATTAGCACCCTTTCTAATACCAATACCAGATGGGTTCTTTAATTCCTCAAATAGTTTGTACTCCCTAGCATACTTTTTGTATGTGTTGTATGATACACCTAATAATCTTGCTGCTTCGGCCGCTGAACGGGCTTTCTTTTGTATTCCCTTTATCTCACTCTCTAATAAAGGTCTAGCTCCCAATCCTCTCTTTCTTCTTTGTTGGGGAGCTTGTGATAAATCTTGCGTTGGGTCAAAGTTCGGAAACCCTTTTACTTCTTCTTGTTCTTCCATAACTAAATTGATATACTAATTAATCTATTTTATATAAGTATATCAATTTAAATTTTTTCGATAGCTTTTAAATAATTAATTAATTTAGAAAAAGATTGATTTGTATTTTCAGAGCAGGTATCCATATCAAAGAAATTAATTTGTGGGATATCTGATTTATTTATTTTTTCTTTATTTCGTTTACGAGAATTGTAAACGTGTATTTCAATAATTTTAGTATCTATTAAATCTTTAAATTGGTCTAATAATTCTCTATCAAATGTTTCTAAATAGACAACAACATCACCGCCGGTATTATTAATAAAATTTGAAATTATTTGTGCCGATTCCGTATCTCCAGCAACATCAGTATCATCTATACTATGAACATCCTTTCGCCAATTTCTTTTTTCAGTTTGTAAAAACTCTTTTAGTTTATTAGCGAATAATTTTGTGTTTGAATCGGAGCCTCCTGTAAACCAATATATCATAACTTTTCTTTTGTATAAGTATAATGGTTTTAAATTATTATTTTTCGTTTGATATTTTATTCATATCCAAAATATGCTTAACATATTTTCTAAGCTCCATAGCTAAATGACCATGCTCAGCTGGTCCTATTTTTAATGCATCTTTTAACCCAATAATAAGTTTCTTTGAATAATCTTCACTTGGTAATCCTTCTGCCAAATCTTTATTTACAACCGAATAGAAGTATGCTCTATAAGTTTTACCATCACCATCTTTTACTATATCCCTCTCTTTCTCATAACCACCTTCTTGCTTATCTAAAGCGGGCATATCAGATGTACTCATTCTATATAAAATACCAAATACCTTATGTCCATTTTCTTTAACTATATCAGCAACTACACTCTTATCAGTTTCAGAATACTTATCAAATTTTAATTTATAATTTGTAAGATATACCAATCCCAATGCTTTTGCTGATTTATATTTTGATTCGAATAAAGCAATATCCATATTACTACCATAAGCAAAGTAGTAAATGTTTTGTTGTTCTTCTTTTAATATATCTTTTAGTTTAATACCCACTTCCTTTTGCTGTTGTTTTATTTATGTTTGTTAATGTACCAATTACTTTTTTATCTAAATAAATGTCAGCATTTTGGATTTCATTTGATAAACCCGGTTGTCTCCAAGGACCTATCTTAATACTATTTTGAGGAACATAAAATGGCAATTTATCTAAATACCATTGTAAAGTATCATAATTAGTAACACCATCAATACCTTGCTGATTATAACATGCTTCTACTGCGTTGGCAATTTTCTCCATTTCAACATCAGCGTATCCTATTTCTAATAATATCTTTTTTAAACTAAGCATGCCCGTTTTTAACTTGTTGTATTTTTGATTTTACATTTGGATAATTTCTCAATCTTTTCTTAACTGCATCTACATTTTTAGGAGAATCATCTATAAAATAAATATCATCAAAGTTATTTAATTTTATTTGTTGCTCAATCCAATCTGCTTTCTTTTCTGGATTACTATCACCCAACGCAATTACTTCAACACCATTAATACCTAAATCTCTTATAAATTCAAATACAGGTCTGTATGCTGCTCTTGCTGTTAATATATAAACTTTTCTATCACCACCACTATTAACCATTCTTTTTAATAATTCAACATATCCTTTTATAATTTGAGGATTTGATACGTGTTGAAAATCTCTATAATCAAATTTATCACCCGGCTTTTCTTTATAAACTGCATATTCACCTGGTGTTAATTTTTCCTTCTTTCCGTCTTTATGTGTGACATAAATAAAGGATGTAGTTTTGACTAAAGTATCATCAAAATCAAACACCCTTAATTTCTTATCTTCGTTTAATATACCCATTATCCTTTCAATAATTTTTTAGCTCTTGGATTTTTGGTTTTTGGTAATAATGGTTTATTAGTTCCTTCAACCTCACCACCTAAGTATTCCACTCTAACTCTTAATTCAGCTATCTGAGCAGTCATATCTAATACCATTTGTCTTAATTCATCTTTCTCTTTTGATGATTGAACTAATAGAGCTTCTAATTTAGAAATACGGTCTTTACAATCATGTCTGATAAAGTCCTCATCTCTTTCTTTGTGCATAGCCCTTTTTTCATAATATCGCCATGCAGCTGAACCACCTAAGATAGTGATTGCTGTTATAATAACCGAATATATGTTTGGGTCTACTGCCATTTTACTTTTTTTTATTATTATAATTGTAAAACCAATTTTTTATCCAACTCATGCTCCCCGTTGGGAAAAACATCAACTCCGCTGCTTCTTTTACACATTTGGTATTTTGAATATTAGTATATCCATAATCCAAACTACTACTTACATCCGCAATCGTTTCCTTCATTGTGTAGCTTTTCTTCATCAGGTTCAACTTCTTGAGTTTGAGGTAACGATGTTGCTACATGCTGAGTATCATTTGGAATCACCCTTTCTCTATGTTTTTTATCAAGGATAGCCTCTGTTTTTAATTTAAAGTGCTTCATTACATCTTGGATTTCTTTATAATCCATTTCCAACAACTCTTTAACTATTTGGCTTCTATTTGCATTTGGCTTACCACACAAAAACAAAGAAAGTGCTTTTTTAACATTTGAAGTTCCTTTATCGTAAAATTTGATTATAGCTTTAAAATGAATATCACCCTGTGACATTTCATTCATAAAGTTTTCTCTTATTGTAGAGCGTACCAATTCCTTTAATTCCGATGCTTTCATTATATTCCTATTTACGGATATAAATATAGAAAATTAAGGATTAGATTGTTTTTTTATTAATTTTGTGGCAAAACTGCGTATTTCCGATTCTCCCAACGCATAAGCCTTATCGTAAAACTCCTTTTTCTTATCAATAGGCTTGATTTTATCTGCAAATGATGGAGTTCTGTTTTCATAATCTTCTGTAATATAAACACCATCCATAAAGAATTGCTTAACATCATATCCTAATCTTAAAGCTACCTTACCAGCTTCCATACCATATGTATCTTCTGGTCCATACCCACCAAATGATTCAGGTATACCAACCAATTCCCAAAATGATTTAGAATATAAAGTATGCATACCACAACCAAATTTAAGTGTTGGAATTTGTCTAACATTAACTTGTTTTATTTCTTGCAACCAAGCCCCTTCCATACCTTCTTTTGTGGTAGCATATCCGTATTCTTTATCTTTATAATCAGAATGGCAAATTATATCCCAGCTATTATCCCACCATTTAGCAAGTGATGGTGATAATATATAAGTCCCATCTAACTGATATGAAGTGTTTAATTGATACTTCAACATATGCGGATGGAATAAGATATCGGTATCACAAAATATAAATTGGTCATATGGTAAATGTATAGATTCTCTTTTTTGTTGAGTTGTACCCCACATTGATTCATCTACAATTATATCGTTTATATTTTTTATACCATTAAACATTAAAGCAAATCTATTAACAAAATAATCTTGCTTTAACTCACTGTTATCCCAATCTGTTAATTTTGGATTTAAGTTTAATGTAACTCTAAATGTCACATCATCTTTCTCATCCAAAAATTGAATGGCTATTTTAAATTTTTCCATCAACCTTTCAAACATCTCCAATTCAGATGGCATTACGTGTATGCAAATTAGCGTCTTTTTCATTAAAATACATTTTTAAAGAATGGTAATACCATATCTTTTTCTTTTAAATTAAATATGTGTATTTGAAAGATATCCCATTCAAAACTTCCAATTGAATCAGTTTGCTGAATAATAAAAGGTATGTTCTTTATAAAATTAGTAAAATTATCATTTGTTAATTTACTACCATCAAAAAGAATTTGAACATCACCTTTCATAGTATCCCCTATTGGATGAATTTTATCCGATATGTCAAACATAGTTTCTTTTTGCTCATTAGTAACATATTCATCATAATCACAATCAACATATAAAGTATCACACCAAGGTTCTAAGAATGGTAATAACTTAGGATTACAATTATGAACTACAAATGTAGTATCATATCTATTAGGCACAATTGGCATCATTAAATCATCATGCAATACATCAGTATGCCATTTTCTCCACCACTCTTTAAATTTATTTTCTCTTAACTTTTTATATTCTTCTGAATCTTTAGGTTTATACCACTTTGTTCCATCCGGCAAATCAATTACTCTTTCTATTTCAATGCCATCTTTAAATCTACTACCTCTACAAGTCATATGATATACAAATGAATCTCTACTTTGTATTAATTCATATTGTTGTAAATGAAATCTATTGAATATATCGGAATCTTCCAATTCCATTGGTGCAAATAATAAATCATGTCCACCAATTTGTGCAAAATCTTCTTTATATAACATCCAAGGTGCAAATATACCTTTGGTTGTTTTATCTTCCATTACATATTCAGTTTCATAAACAAACTTATCAAATTCTCTTTGATTAAATGTTTCAGGCTCCATTCCAAAATCCATAACATATTTTTCAGGACCTGGAGGATGTAGTGGTGGTTCAATACGAGTTGCAGAAACTACTGTCATTGGTTTTAAATGCTTTAACATATTACCAACATAGTTTTGAGTTACAATCATATCTGAATGTAATATTGTAACTATTTCAGTTTCAGCCATCTTAATACCAATATCATATAATACAGTATGTCCTACTCTTTCACCACTTTCATTTCTATATGTTTTTATATGTGGGTATTTATGTTCCATTACAAATATCCAATTTGCCGTATTATCATCAGAAGCATCATCTAATATTATTATATTATGATAATCCCCATAATGATTTTGAATACTTTCAACTGCTTGTTTTAAATATTTTAAGTTATTTCTACAAGGAATTATAAATGTTACTTTCTGATTATTTTCCATAATTCTCTAAATAATATTTTAAATCTTCTGGAGTTCCTAATCCCCACATTTTTTCAATGTTAAATGTTTTAATTTTTTTACCATCTGATATTGCTTCATTGTAAACAGGACAAACATAGAACTCATTATTAACTCTAATATTTTTATCAATCATTTGTTCTGCATACTTTACATAATCAGAACCCTTAGCCCAATAATAAACACCAACAGTTGCTATATCCGAAATTGGTTTCTTCTCTGCTACTTCAGTCACATAACCATATTCATCCACTTTAGCGAATGACCATTTTGGGTGGGTTGAATGGAATGATAGAATGCCACCATCAACTTTTTGTTCTAACATCTTATACATAAACTCATTACTATCCCACTCTAAAAATTGGTCAGAGTTTGCCATAAGTAATGGAGCATCCGAATCAATAAATTCTTTTGCTAATAAAGTTGTACAAGCTGCTCCTTCCGTTAAACCATCTACTTCTACAATCTTACAATTAGGAGTTATTAAGTTTAATAAAGTATCTAAGTTATATTGTTCTCTATGTGCCGTTTGAACTACATAAATAAATGTAGCATCTATGTTTAAGTTATCTACTACAACCTGAATCATTGGTTTACCTTCCACATCAATTAATGGTTTAGGGAAAGTGTAACCTGCTGCCTGAAATCTACTTCCAGCTCCAGCCATTGGGATAAGAACATTCATCTTACCACCTTGCCATTTTGGAATACTCATACCTTTATTTTCGTTTAATTTGTTTTCTATTTTTTCTAATGTCAAATCATGTGGGTTATCCACTCTTAATACATTAGCTCTACTTCTACTAGCTGCTAATAAACCATGTGGAGAATCTTCCACAATTAGGGTTTCTTCGGGCAAACATCCCATCATACTCATAGCCTTCCAATACATTTCAGGATGTGGTTTGCTGTTCTTTACATCCTCATTAGAGATGATTAAGTCCATATACTCAATTATACCTATCTTAGCCAACATAACCAATACAGACCTTCTAATTGAGTTTGAAGCACATGCCAATTTATATCCCATATCTCTCAATTGTTTAAATACCTCAATTAATCTTAAATCAGGTTGTAATTGTGAAATAGCTTCAATTGTTAGATGTTGCTTTCTAAACCAAATGGTATTATAAAATTCAGAAGATAATCCTTTGTTCTTTGTAAGCATTTCCAACTTTTGTGTTGTCTTTAATCCATCATACGTTGATAGATGCTCTGCTTCTGAAATTACATATTTCTCACCAACTTCTTTAAGAGCTTGGTTTAATGTATCGTAGTGTATTTGTTTGGCTTCAACCAATACACCATCTAAATCAAATATTATTAATTTTGTCATATTATACTATTCCTCTTTCAAATGGGTTTATATTATATTCAGTAAAAAGAACATCTAATTCTTTTTGATATTCTGTAAAGTTCCATTTACCTTTATTAATAGCAGTTGCTACATAAGGATAAACAAAACTATCATAATGATAATAACCTCTTTTCTTTTCGTTTCCTAATCTAGCTGAGAAATCCATACCGCTACCTACTATTGATTCTTCCATTTCCCAAATAGTTTTAGAACCCAATCCATATGCAATATCTATTATAATTTTCTTTGTTATAATAGTTGGTTGAATAGAAAATTTAGAATAATCGTTTATAACTAGTGTATCATCTATCTCCGATTTAATTCCACCCTCACCTGCATATATTAACTTAATACTATCTAATTTTTTATCAGTAACATAACTAAAATATTTATCCAAATATTCGTAATTAGGTTCATTAAATAAAATCATATCTTCGTGTGTAAATAAAATAACTTCTTCTTCTATCTGAGAAAGAGCTTCTACCAATCTTTCAGTATATGATTTAGTATCATCATAATAAATCTGAATATAATCGGATGGTATTTCATCTGATTTGCTATTAACACAAACATATGTCTTATAGTTTGACATATATTTTTTCATTTGTCCGAAAAAAGGCACCCACACATCTTTCATATCAGTATGTGTATAAATTACTACTACTCCCATATTGTATCTAAATTTATTCTGTTTTCCCATAAACCATTTTTTATCATCCACCATTTATAGAATGCAATTGCATTTGATAAATCTCCTTCGTTTCCTTCTATTGCTGTTGCGAATCTATGAAAATCAGAATGTATATGCATTTGCTCTTCTAAAAAGTTATATAATGTTGTAAACTCAACCATAACATTTGGTGAACCATAAAACCACATATCAGCTGGTCCCATATTAAAATGATTCCAATTAGCCATATAAATTTTATCAGATTCTATATCAGTTTGAAAGTTGATACATTGAACTGGAAATAGATTAGTTTGGTTATGCGGTCCAGATGTATTTCTATTTATTCTTCCCAAATCAAAACGGGCTTTAATAATGATATCATACTTAACACCAGTTTGTTTATGTGGTAACTTCATAACTTCAGTCACACTATATAAATGAGAAAGTACTGATTGTGGTGAACGAGGACATCCTTGTAAATTATACAATCCCCTATCAACAACTAATCCCATAAAATCTTTTTGTTCTTCAAAAATAGCTACTTTTGGATTATACATACCTTCAATCAAATCTTTTTTATCAGGCTCCCAACTATGAATAAACACATCAACATCTCCTTTATCAAGTATATGTTTTTTAATATGTTGATAACCCTCAAATCCGTTTGAAGTTGAATCTTGAGTTGAATTAAACAATCCATGTAAACAAAGTGCTATCTTCATTATTCTATTGTTTTACAATCTTTAAATACAGTGAACTCAGTTAAATCTCTATAACCATTTAACTCACCCTGGTCTTCTTTATTAATTGGATAGTTTTGAAATAATGCTAATCCATGTGCTGCTTGCTGAGGAGTCATATACATATTCCATCCGTTAAATGTAATATCATCTTCTTTATAAAACTTCTGACTTCTTCCTTCGTATCTAGCTTTCATAAACCACTCTACTGCTTCTTCTGAATCAGTTAATATCATACCACCTTTCCAAATTGGTAATTGTTTTTTGATATGAAATGAAAGTGACATGAATGAACCAGGTATGTACATATTGCTTGTAAGCCTCTTAGCTGCATCATAAATCGGATATGGTTTCAATTGATATATTCCTCTCCAATGATTTGTTTCTGGTCTTTTATCAAACACTACTTCACCACCCGCATGGATAATTGATTGAGGTACTGATAAATAAGTTTGAGAAGGTATCGTAACTTCTTTTACTTCCAAATACTTGCATATAAGAAATAATGCATTTGTACAACTATCAACCGATACTGCGTATGGTGCTCCAGTGTAGTTAGCAATTTCTTCCTCAAACATTCTAACGATTTTGTAAGGATTGTGTAACATAATTTATTTTTTAAATATTATATAAGCTTCTTTAAATCCACAAGATTTGAAAAGATTCATACTTGCTTCATTATCTATTTTAACTTTGCCTTCAGCCGTTGGCCATATCTTCATAGCTTCATCTATCATAAATTTACCAACACCCAATTTTTGAAAATCAGGATGTGTACAAACTCTAATATCATCTTCAATAACACCAATGTATCCAGCCGGCTTTCCATCAACTAATGCTATTCTATAACAATCAGAAAATTTGTTCATATAATTTATCTGTTGTTCGGTTGTTATTGGAGTAGTTTTAATAAAACCACTAATAACTCTATCATCCATTCTTAGTTCTCTTACGAACTCCCAGTATTCACTACTGCAATTTACTAATTCCATATACATATTTTTTGAATGTCTTGTCCGCCTGTGTAATTCCAAAATGCCTTTAAGTAACCTCTTTCGGTTGGCATGCTCATCATTGGTGTAAGGCAAGTTCCAATATCAACATAGGAATTATCAGGGAACTCTCTGAATAATTCGTATATTGCCAAATTAGAGAATGTTGAAGCTGAGAATAAGAATAAATGATTCTTAATATTGTTCTCTCTAATCCATTGTTTGATTGTTTCAATTTTTCCATAATCATTTATCATTGCGTTATATCCTACTCTAAAATCTTTTACTATAAATGGTAACTTTGATATATCTGCGCTTTCATGTCCAACAAATACACAATACTTACTATAAAAAATTGGAAGTGTATTCATTATAAACGCGGGATAGTTTCCATTAACCCATAAGTTAGCCCAAGTTAAACTTTCATCATCACCACCATGTAAATCAACTTGCCAATCAAATGCTTCCTTACCAACACAACAACTACAACTAATACCTTTGTAATAATTTGGTTGTCTATGTTGATATGCTTCTACTAACTTTTGTTGATAGAATCCATGTTCTTTTGGGTCATAATGTTTGAAATCAGCAGGTTGGTAAAATCCTCCTTGCTTTTTATCACCAATTTGTATTAATCCTTTATCTAAAACTAATTCTTTATTTTGTAAGATATATAACTCACCATCAGAATATCTAGCAAATGCAAAGTTTTCACCACTTCTAATTTTTTCAGTTAATTTAATAAAATCTCCTCTAAATGTTTTCTGCATCTAATAACTTTTTAATATGTTCAGCCGCATGCCCATCTCCATATGGACAATCTTTACAAATATACGAATCTTTTTCTAAAGTAACAAATAAATCTTTTAACTTATCCGTTGTTTTACAAAGATGTAAATGACCTGTATAAATTGCTTCCGGTCTTTCGGTTACTTCTCTACAAACAATTACTTTCTTATTAAGAAAAGATGCTTCTTCTTGTATTCCACCACTATCACTTATTACCAACTTACATTCCAATAGGATAGCTATTAGTTCATCATGTGAAAGTGGTTCTACCACATTAACATTTGTTAGTAAATCTCTATGTTTTTGTACATTTGGATTTGGATGTATTGGTAGTATAAATTCTAATTCTGGATATTGTATTGCCAAATCATTTACTTCTTTAAACCATTCATGCATTATAGGATGATTTTCTCTACGATGTAAAGTAACTAATACTTTGTTTCCATAAGTAGGTTCTGGTAAATCCACTAAGTTATCTAAAACAGTGTTACCAACTAACCAAGCATCACCTAAACATTTTTCTTCAAATAGATTTACCAATGATGCATGTGTGGGTGCAAAGTTTACATCAGCTATACGAGCTATCATTTGTCTATATCCTTCTTCTGGGTATGGGTGTTTTAAACTCTTACTTCTCAATCCTGCTTCTAAGTAATAGATTCTCCACCCTCTATGATAAGCTCCTAATGCACAAGCAAAAGCAGATGCCGTATCACCTTGCACTAATACTCCTCTAAAATCTCCATCGGGTAAATCTAAACATCCCTTTACTACTTCATCTAATCTATTGAATAATTTATCTTCTGCAATAAATGCTTTGTAATCTACTTCTACTTCTTTAAGTAAATCAGGATGTTGACCTGTAAAAAATAATTTATATTCACTACGGTCCATCAATTTGATTAAAGGCTTTATCTTTAACCATTCGGGTCTAGTCCCAAAACATATTAATAGTGGTTTATTTTTCATTTACTAATTTCCAACCTTTTTTTCTTTGTTCGTTAAAATATTGATTCATCAATTGTTTGAATGGTACACCTTCATTACTTCTTTGATTCGATTCCCATAGTGAATTAGCATCACCACCATAAGTTGCTCCTTTAGTACTTCCCCACATTTCCATATCAGAACGAGGATGTGGTGGTACATATGTTTTAATACCAGCATACTTTTGTAACATATATGAAAAATGCATATCCTCACCACAAGTGTTATACTTAGGGTCAGGCAATTCTCTTACCATAATTGATAACCATTCTTTCTTAAAAAACCAACTATGTCCAACTAAATCAACTTCAACAGTCTTATCGTTGTTACCACTTTCAGGCCAACCGAATCTTAAATAGTGTTCATAGTAAGATGAATGTTCTGGTGGTAATGGATTTAAGTAAAGTAATCCTACCGTTCCTAATAATCCTTCTTTCTCTTTCATTGTGTTCATACAATTCTCTAACCATTTTTTACCAGGAATTGTATCATCATCAAATACACAAATGTATGGATTCTTTGCATTCATAGCAAAGTAAAATCTTGCCCATACACCAAAGTTGTAATTACAATAGGCAATAGGAACTTCCGTACCAATATCATAATTAATCAAATCATTATCACCAGGATTATTATACCATACCAGTATTTCATCCGGTGGTAATGTTTGATTTTTTAAGGCATCTAATTGCTCCTGCAAATTAGCTCCTCTTTTGTAACCATTTAATATAACTGTTATCATATACCTAATTCGTTTTTAATTCTTTCTGTCCAAGCTTTTTGTGAGAAGAACATTTCATAATTAGCCTTTGCCATTTCTGAACATTCATTATAAAACTTATCATCTTCTTTTAATTGTATTGCTAATTCTCTAGCACTTTCCAAATCATGCACCATAACTGATAATGATGTATGGCAACCCATTTGAGTATCTACATCCATATTACCAATACAAGGGATTCCAAAGTATGCACAATTTAAAGCGAATGTACCTGCTGCTACCGTTGGCATCATATGTACTCCGTATTTGAATGTTGATAATTCTTTCATCCAATCATTCCACATCAGTCTTGGTAAATGATGTAGATTATCCATACTATTTTCATAAGGTCTCATAGCATGTGATGTTTGAGCCCAAATAGGAACTTCAAAATTTCCAGCTATCATATAACTTTCAAATCCACCATACCATCTTGCAAAGTTACCACCTATAATTGCTTTATCTTCTTTTGTAGGTACTATATCTTTGATTAAAGTATCAATCATTAATGTACCAATAGGTCTTACAGGTTTATTTGGAAACAATCCTTTATAGTAAATTGTATCACTTCCATTATGTGTAAAGATTGAATCACAACTTTGTAAAAAATTGAAAAAATGTATTTGGTCAGTTACAGAATAATCATTATACCACCAATGAGGTCCTTCTTGCACATAGTGTACATTTCCATTTCCATTTTTTTTTATTCTTTCAACTATTGGTTGTTGTAATAATTCAGAAAATGGATTTAATCCCTGAACTAATTGACTACCTTCGGAACTTAAAAATGTTTTACCTTTTGGAAATATAATAAAGACGTGGTCATATCCCGTTAATCTTTTATCACTTCCAAATAAATGAATATTAAAATGGTCTGCATCTAAAGCATGCATCCAAGCAAATTCAGTTCTCATATTTGGGTAATTGGCTGGAACTTTCCCATCAAACCCCATTTCAGTTAAGAAAGCTATTTTAGATTGTATCATAAAATGCGTTTTGTTTTTCTTGTCTTTCTATTTGTTTTGGATGATACAAACAAAAATCTTCTTCTTGCGGTAATACTGATAATGTATTATATCCTACAATTCTTTCATGTACTTTACCTTCCCAACGAATTTCAGATGTTCTTCTATATAAACGAGTTTGATAATCAGGAAAGTTTACCCACCCCTTATCATTAACTTGCCATCTCCACTTTTGGATATGCTCTTTTGTTAATCCTTCAACGGTATTAACTCTAGGTACAAAGAATAAATCTACATCTTTATTGTAATCTAATAATTCATGCAAATTAGTTACTAAATATTCAGATGGTATTTCATCTGCATCAATTTGGAAAATAAAAATACCACTTGCATTATCTTTTAAATTATTCTTAAAAGAAGCAAAATCGTTATTAAGTGGAAACTCAATAACTTTGATATTTGAATTATGTAATTGAGAAAGGATTCTAAGATAATCAGTAACTTCTCTAGTTGCCGAATTTGAATCGTATTGTATTAGAATCTCATCATCCGATTCTATTCTTGGTTGTAAGAAATTGATTAGTTTTGTAATTTCTTCTAATTCGTTACAAACCGTAATTGCGTAAGTAATATTCACCATAACTTTTTAATTATTACAAATATACGATTTTATTTTGAGTTTACCAAATAAAGTGTAATAATATATTTGTATATATAAATATAAAGTTTTTAGATAAAACACAAAAAATGGGTAGCTTTTTTTAAACTACCCATTTATATTTTTAATTTAAGTTATTAAATTACTTGAACCCAACTACTTCCATTATAGAAGTATAAATGCGAACCAGATACTGCTAAAACACTAGTTGATATCAATCCGCCCGTTGGTGGTAACACACTTAATTGAGAAAATTGTAAAGAACTACTAACGCCTGTATTTGCTAATATCCCACCATTAAAAGTAAGTGTAGCATTTGATGCAAATGCCGTTGGAAGTGCGCTAGATAATGTAACCACACCACCTATTGTTGTTCCACTAACGCTATATGTACCATTTAAACCGGATGAACCGGAAGTTCCTGAAGTTCCTGCTGGCGCAGATACTCCACTACTTCCGCTTGTTCCAGAAGAACCTGCTTGTCCAGCTACGCCACTTGTACCAGATACACCAGATGTACCATTTGTTCCATTCAATCCAGATGTACCAGGATTTCCACTAATACCAGAAGTTCCTGATGTACCATTTATACCAACTCCGCTTGTACCATTTGTACCAGATGTACCCGATGAACCATCAGCTCCTTTGATACCACTCACACCACTTGTACCAGATGAACCATTTGCACCAGCAGGACCACTTGAACCAGTTAGACCGGATGTTCCAGATGTACCATGCGAACCGCTTGTACCAGATGTTCCCGAACCAGATGTTCCAGAAGTTCCCGATGTGCCACCACTTCCGCTTGTTCCCGGTATTGGAATAGCAGATACACCTGATGTACCACCACTACCATTTGTGCCAGATATTCCATTACTACCAGAAGAACCGCTTGTTCCAGAAACTCCTGATGTTCCAGATGAGCCGGATGAACCTGTTGAGCCCGATGAACCCGCAGAACCGGATGAACCCGTTGCTCCACTACTACCATTAACACCACTACTTCCGCTTGTTCCAGAAGTACCACCACTACCCGCTTGACCAGGAGCTCCTATTGTATTAATATTCCAAGAAATATATGTACCACTACCAACAGATGATATTAAATTTACAGATACAGCTCCAGTTCCACTATTATATGAAGTTACTGTGCCTAACATATAATCATTTGCATCAAATGATATTAACATTTCTTGCGCTGGAGTCCATTGTAATCCAGTTCCTATTGTAAAACTTCTAGTACCACTAGAACCAATTGTCATTGATGTTGATGAAGTTGATGCAAATTTATCACCATTTGCTCCAGAAGTACCACTACTTCCACTTACACCGCTTGTACCAGAAGTTGCAGATGTACCACTTGTTCCAGAAGTTGCAGATGTGCCACTACTTCCATTTACACCACTACTACCGCTTGTTCCAGAAGTTCCCGATGAACCATTTATTCCAGAAGTTCCCGATGAACCATGTGTTCCTGAAGTTCCCGATGTGGCACTTGTTCCAGATGTACCGCTTGTACCAGATGTACCTGCTCCAGATGTTCCCGATGTGCCATCATGTCCACTTGTACCACTGCTACCAAAGAATGTACCATCATGTCCACTTGTACCACTGCTACCAAAGAATGTACCATCATGTCCACTTGTACCAGAAGTACCAGAAACATTTGTGGTTATTCCAACTATTTTGGTTGATGGATTATAAACTAAAAATTCATTTGTAGAATTGTCAGTTGCTATGTTGTCAAATTGTAATGTAGTATTACTACCTGAAATGAAAACACTACCTGTAAAAGTACCATTTAAAGTACCAGTTAAGGTAGTGTTTGTTGCGTAAGATGCGGATAATGTATTAAGTTCGCCCGCAATTACATTAAGTGAGCTTGATGCGGTTTCTAAAATTGTTAAATTCCCATCCATCTCCGTTGCTGTAATCGGAGAACCTTTTGTAATTCTTTTTACTATTGCCATCTTATTTACCTGTATTTATAATTGTTATACAGGTAAATATATGTAAAAGTAAAATAAATTAATTGTTAGGTGGTTGTTTCTTCTTTTTTAAATGGAATACCCAATTGTTCACTTAATACTTCTTTTTTAAGGTATATTTTTGAAATTGCAGAAATTCCTTTAATTGTGTAAGTTCTGTATGTTGGTTTATCTAAATTATAGATTTTTTTTGTTTTAATTTCTGATGTAAATAATTGTCTTCCAGCTTTATCTGATTTTATTATAATTTCATTTAGCTCTTTCATTTTATTTAAATCTGGCTTTTTAATAATCATACCGCTTAACCAATTGAAGAATCTTTTAATTGTTACTTCGTTTAATTTTATAGCATATAAGGTATGAGTATCTCTACCAAACACAAAAATAATTGCAGATTTATTTCCAGTTAAATTTTTTCTTTCACCATCAGCATATGTGTATGAAGTAATTCTATATAAATTTTTTGGAATTATATTTGTTTTAGATATACCTTCTTCTCTTTCAATTAATTTATTATATTGTGCAGTATATGGCATCTTATACTTTGTTTAGCTTAGGAATCTGCATTTTAGAACTATTCAATTTAGGAATATTAAAAGGAACTAATTTTGGTTGTTCTTTAACATTTGTTTCCATTAATTTAATAAACACCTCATGCATTTTATCTAATGTAAAGTTTTGTAAGGTATTTTCTCTTAAACCTTTTGATTTACTAATATAAGTATCATATTTGTTGTAAACATCATATAACTTATTAGCTGCTGCTGAATAATTTACAGTAAACCATTGAGCTTCTTTCATACAAAATTGGTCAGCTGCCGATTCATCAACCTGTGTTAAAGACCCTTCTAATAAAACTGCGTTATCCGGTGGTAAAAAATCCATTTGTCCGCTCCAACCACTAGCTATAATTGGTTTACCTGTCAAAGTAAATTCAGCCATTGGTCTACCATATCCCTCACCTTTAGCAAATGATACCATTGCTTTAACTTTAGGGTGATGGTATAAGTTACTCATATCTCTTTCTTCCATATCTCCATGTATCAAATAAACAGATGGACACTTATCGCCAAATGCTGCTAATACACTATCAATTTTTTCTCTAGTACCCTCTCTATCTATCACACTAAATCCGGCATGCGATGTTTTAACAATAATACCAGGTCTTTTATCCGCTGGTAGATATTGGAATACCGTTGCCAATGTTCTAATAGCCATACCAATATCTTTTCTATCTTGTCCTAAACTTCCCTTCAACCAATGTCCTACAATTAAAAAGTTAAAATCTTCTTTTACATTTTCTAAGATATCTATATTGTTTTTAGATGAAACTGATGATTCAAATACATCAGTATCAACTCCTTCAAATAAAACTTCAACAGGTGTTGTTAAACGAATTTCTGAAAGTATTTGACCACTTTGCGTATCTTTTTGTTGATAAGCCGTAGTTGTCATTACTTGTTTAGTAAATTCAGATGGAACAATGATTAAATCCATTTTGTTACCACCATCAATAAAATCTTTAGGACAAATTGTAGTTTCAACACCAGCAGTTACACCAATATTGTAGTGTCCTTTTGGTTCAAATTCATTTGCTACTGAAACTTGCATAAATACATCTGGTTTTTCAGTAACTTCGGTAATCACTCTACTTAGCATCCATTTACCAAAATCGGTTGATGGGTCTACTTGATTTTGCGGAGTGTTACCCCATCTTAAAGGTATAATTTTAATATCATACTTATCCATCTTTCGTAGGGATTTCATTAAATCTCTACAATGGTCACCGTAACCACTACGAGTGAATATAGGTCCTTGAAATACTAATGTTGGCTTATTCATAACTTATTATTTAATTTTAAAACACTCCCATCTTTGTCTTGGTTTCCAATTTTCAAATGTTGATTCAATTCCATTTACTAATTGCTGACACATATTTGTATGTGTTAATCCCATATCATTTATAAATGCTTCTCTACCTTTCAATCCAGCTGCTTTTCTATCTTCTTTAGATGTATTGTAAACTTTTTCAATTGCAGCTGCAACATCATCAACATCTACTCTATCATCCCAAATATATGGAGTTGGTACTGAACCTGCTAATGATTGTGCTCTACTCCAAATTGGTGTTGCCCAATCGCCAGCTATTGCCTTACCTTCCCATTTTCTCCACTCATGTAAAGAACCTAAATCAATATAATCTTCTGCTGTTAATAATTTACCATCAACTTCAAATCCACATTGGTCTTGTAATCCACCAGTTACATTTACAATGATTGGTGTTCCAGCCATTACCGATTCTGCAGTTGCCAATCCAAATCCTTCGTTGTTAGCAATGTTGATTGTTACATCAGCGATATTATATAGAAGATTTAATTCTTCAACTGGTCTTCTTTTTTCCGAAAATATAATATTAACATCAGGAGCTACTGCTGCTATTACTGCAGGTAAATCCGTACCATTTTCATCTATCGGCTGAGTGTGCATTAATAAACATACTTTATCAGCTTTTTCTTTACCAATATTATCACAAAATCTTTTGAATGCTACAATAACATCAGCTGGTTGTTTTCTTCTAATATTACGATTACTCCAATAAAGAATAAAATCATAATCTTTACCACCTAAAATTTCTTTTCTAAATTCGTCAGATACATCCGCTGGTTTGTAAATATCAGTATTAATACCATGTGGTACATAATCAACCTGCCAATCTGCTTTAGGCTTCCATGTTGGTTTAGTATCTAATGCAGATAATCTTTTAATGATACCGTATGTTTGGCGAGAAATACAACCAATCCAATCACAACTTTCATAGTAGTTACGATTATATAATGGGTCTGGTAAATCATCCCAAATTGCGTAGAATAAAATAGGAACATTTTGTCTTATCTCATGCTCAATATCATACAACCATGTCCAATAACGAGGGTCAGTAAAGTGTAAGATAGCATCAGGTTGTTCAGCGTTAATTAATTGTCTAATTAAATCAGCATTACCATATCCATTCCAAGGAAGTATTTTTAAATTAGCATCTGGAATACCATAGTTTGTACGGATATCCTCACTTACATCTAAAACTTTACCTTGCTCTGGGTGATTAATTGCGGCTCCCACTTGAAACCAATCGTATTTGTGTATAGTACCTAGTACTAATTCTTTTGACATTGTGGCGATACCACTTGCCATTCTTAAGTCATCTGATAATAACAGAATCTTCTTTTTTGCCATAACTTATTTTCGTTGTTAAAATTGTGAACCTGAAATTTGTAGTTCTAAGTATTCGTTCATTTCTTTTCTAAACTCATCGTCTTTAACATATCTTTCCACTGTTCTATTAACCAGCTTTTGAAGTGTAACATCCGAATCGAAAGAAACTTTTTTGAAACTTGAATATACATCTTTCAGTATTTTCACAGTAGTTAATTTTGTGTTGTCTTGATTCATTATAAATATATTTGTATATATAAATATAAAGTTTTCAAGAAAACATAAAATTTATTTTGTAGCCTTTTTATCACATATTCCTCTATTCCCAAATTCACAAAACTTACAATTCTTTTTTGCTGGACCTGGTACTTTGGGAAATTCTATATCTCTATATTTTCCTTCATCATCAAATACAGTATCTATGAATTGCATAAACTCATCATATACTCTATTAACGGATGGTCCTCCATGTGCAGGAACATGCTTAGATACATGCGGAATTGGAAATGCAGAATCTTCGGGTAATTTTCTACGAAGGATTTGATATTCTACTCTAATTTTTTGCATTGGAATATTGAATAATTCCGAATAGTATTTTTTATAAAGAAGAATTTGAGAGTTCTTCATCTTATCAGCTTTCTGATATTGATTCCAACCCATAGTTGAAGTCTTTAAATCTATGATAATAATTTCATTAGCTGAAACATCTCTTAATACGATATCTATAAATCCTATAAAATGAACTCCGTTTTTAACTTCCTTATTCAATGGAATTTCAATACCTACTAATTCAAATCCGCTCTTTGAATAGAATTTGTGCATGTGTTTATCCAACCATGCTAAAATTCTTCTACCATCACCATAAAATTCTTCTAATTCAATTTGAGTACAAGGAGTTCCTTCACTCATTTTTTCAGCTTCACCTTTGTAAGCTTCTCTCATTCGTTCTAACAACAATTTATCTTTGTTGATTTCATCTGCTTGCTTTTTAGAAACACCATACATCACCGATAAGTAATGTTGAATAGTTTCATGCATAGCAGTTCCGAATATTGTATGTATATTAGATGAACTTTCACCTAATTTATCTATGTAATTTAACTTATATTGATGCGGGCAGCTACTCCACATTGAGTACTGCGAAAATGATACTTTTGCCATTATGTTTATTTATGTAAAGATACGAAAAATAACCGAGTTTACCAAAATTAAACCTTTAATTTTAGTTTCGTAATTTGTTTAGGGTCAGTGCCATACGATTCAGCTATTTCTTTAATATGTAATTTACCGGCAGTAGTCTCATATAGGATTTTAAGATAATCCTCTCCTTCTGATTTTGATACTTCGTAGTTTTTTGCTACTAATTCAATAATCCAATCTTCATACTTTTCCGATGAAGCGGGTTTCATATATTTTAAGAAAGCTCTTGTCTTTGGGATAAGCCCGATTAATGCTAAATACATAGCTTTTGGGGGAGCCTCTTGTAAGTAAGGTTGTATATCCGCAATCAACTCAACCCACTCAGGTTTCATTGAAAGAAAACGAATAATCATATAGTTTGACCAGGTCTTTTTATCCACTTCTTCCAATGAATCCCAATACTTAGGGTCTTTCTTATCCGTAATTGCGTTTAGATGGTCAAATAATGTTTTAGGCATTTGTTTCTTCTTCTACTTTTAAACCCGGAGGTAATAATTCATTTAATACTTCACCACAATCTCCACAAAGGAATATTTCTACTGGTAATACTTCATCCTTTGGTTTACCACTTAATAACTTTGAAATCTTTCTAAATCCAAAACCTTGTACAAAGATTTCTCCACCACATTTTTTACAACCAATAGGTTCAGTTTTTTCTAAAGGTATTTGTGGTTCTTGTGGAGTTAAATTTTCTCCACCTGCTCCTAAAATTGTTGCCATATTATTTTTTTATATTTTGTTCTATTAAATTTGTAAAGTTTTCAATCCACATAAAGGGTATTTTAATAACTTCTTCCCCTTTTGTATTTTTAACAACTAATATTTCACCATCATGTTCTTCAAACATTTTTTTATCTATTGCTTCTCCAGCTAATTTTTTTATTAATTCCGTATCCATTAAATAATATTTAAAATTTGAATTAATGTAGCTGCTGCGATAATTTCTTTATCAATTGCTACTGCTGATTTACTAACACCATCTCCTAATAATAGGATTACATTTGCTGTATTTTCTCCACCATACTCATCAACCTTATCATAAAGTAAAGTATATAAATCGGTAAAATCAACTGCTTTAGAATCTATAAGAGCTTGTCTTACTTTCATATATTTATTTCTCTTATCATCAGAAGATTTTAAGATATCCACAATTTTAGCTTTGTAATCATTCTCTAATAGATTTTGTACATCTACTTTTAACTTACCTTTGATTGAGTTCAATTGGCAAGTATTGATTACTTTACGAATATCAGGATAAGCTGCATCTATAATTGGAACTAATTCCTTAACATCAAATTCAATTTCTTCAGCTTTTAAAATCTTACTCATCTGAATTGCAACATCCTTTTTAGTTGGTGGTACAATTTGGAAAGTTTGACATCTACTTTGAATTGGTTCGATTACTTTCTCAACATAGTTACAAGTTAAAATGAATCTACAATGTGCTGAAAATGTTTCCATTAAGTTTCTTAAGATAGCTTGTGCGTTTGCTGTCATATAATCAAACTCATCTAATATAATAATCTTAAATGGTTTGAATCCCATAGATGATGCAAAGTTCTTTACTTTGTTTCTTACAGTCTCAACATTGTTTTCATCTGATGCATTTATAATCATATAATCACAATCAATTGATTTAACAATTAACTTTGCTAAAGTAGTTTTGCCAGTACCAGCTTTTCCGTATAATAGTAAATGTGGAATTTCACCTGATTCTAAATAACCTTCTACTTTTGATTTTAGATGTTCGTTACCTACATAATCAACAAGCTTTGTTGGGCGATATTTCTCTACCCAAAGATTATTGTTTGTTTTTTCTTCCGTTTGTTCTATAAACATATTTTATTTTTTATTTTTATATTCTATTAAATTTGGAATTATTCTATCTAAAAATAATTTAAATTCATTTTCAGACATCATTCCTTTTAAAGAATTTATATTAAATGCAGCTAATACTACATTATCTTTTGTATATCCCATAGATGGTTCTAATCGTTCAACACTTATACTGTTATAATCAGAACATCCTAAATTATGCATTATATCAATTCCAGTATAATAACATTTTCCATTTTGTGTTTCATATAATTCATATAAAGTATTACTTTCTAAATCAAAATCAATATTTCTCATTTTAGATTTATACTTAAAATAATTGTGTTTGTATTTAAGATATTCTTTCAAGTTTGTTTTTAAATTTGAACTTTTTTTATTATATCCATTCTTAACACAATCGTAATTAGAATAACACTCTTTACATAATTTAGAAAACCCATCTGTTGAGTTTCTATTTTTTGAAAATTCATCCGTTGGCTTAAATAACTTACATTTAAAACATTTTTTCTTCCCATTTATTATAGATTTACAAATATGCTTCGCATCTGCTTCTCTAAATCTTTTATTAGCAATTACTCCACAAGCTTCGCATTTACACTTTACAGGCTTTTTACTACCTTTTGTTAAAGAATGACTATAATATCCGTATTCATTAAATGTTAATTCTTCTTCAATTTTCCATTTTCCGTATGCCATATTGTTTTCTTTTATATAAATATACGATTTTTAAAAAAAGGAGAAACTATATTTAAGAACCAGTTGAACCAAATCCACTTTCACCTCTTTCGGTATCTGATAACTCATCAGCTTCTTCAAACTCAATTTCAGGATGTGGGATAATCATAATTTGTGCAATTCTATCTCCCACTCTATACCAATCGTTTGCGTTTTTTTCGTACCAATCTTGCGTTTTAACTTCATCGTACATAGCCTCACCACCAAATAGTTTGTTGAATGTAGCTTGTAATTCTCCTCTATATCCACTATCAATTACACCAACAGAATTACTTAATTGTAAACCAGTCTTTCTAACTGATGAACGAGGAAATATCAATCCTACAAATCCTTTTGGGATTTCCAAAGCTAAACCAATACCATATGTAATTTGTGTTGGAGTATCTGATATAATTGATGTTGCTACCAAATCCATCCCAGCATCACCATCTTTTGCATATGATGGTATTACTGCTAATGGATTAAGCTTCTTTATTTTCACTTTCATTTTTAGGAATGTTTAATTTATTAAATTCTCTTAATTTTTTACCTTCTTCGGTTAAAGGTCTTGCAAATAACTTAAATGTCTTACCATCTTTTGAAAATGATACATAAGCACCTTCTGTGTTTCCAATTGTGAATGTTACAGTTGGGTCTTCATCTGTCATATCTTCTTCTGTCCAAGCGAATACCTTTGGTTCATCTTCATCAAACTGAAAACACCATTCACATTGTTCTAATTTTTTTAATGGTGTCATTTGTATTGTACCTTGCGGTTCTAATTCTTCTGCCATATATTTTGTTTTAATTTTATCTTCCCACTTCTGCTAAATACTTTGCTTTCATCTCTTCCCAACTAATACCAATGGCATCAATATAGAATAAATGTTCAGGTTTTAATCTACCTTCTTCATGTAATTTTGTGTATCTACTGATTGCATGTTTCTTCCACCATTTATTAATGTATTCAGTACCTTGCTTAAATTTATCTTTAAGGATTAGTTTATCTTCGGTGATTTCGTTTCTTAAGAACTCACATCCATTTTCATACATCATAGCCATATAAACTCCTCTTTTAAATCCGTGATGATATTCGGTTGCCTTAATACCACACTCTTTAAAGATAGCACTTAATATTTTTTGTTTAATACCACTAACAGGTCCGTTAGCTTCATATCCCATATTAGCACCATTACGAGCTCTTTCATCTGATATATTTTGTTTATACCATTCAGCTCTATTTTCTTTAATCCATTGATGCCAAGGGTCATAGAATTTATCATCCGGCTTTAAACTAATCTTACCGGCCGATTCTCCTAAAGTTTTAAATAATGGAATACCATTGTATTGAGAGTGGATACCATACAAAGAAGTAGTACCTACTGCAATCAAAACATTTTTATATTTTGATTTCCAATATTCCCTAACTTCAGGCACAGTTGTCATCATAGCGATTAACTTACCACCTAAGAAGTTATAACCCAATGGTTGAGTACATACAATAGTAGAAGCGATAGTAGTGTTGTTTAACTTACCATCAACAAATTTATTATCCTTAGTCCAACCAATGTAGTTATCTCTAACTCCCATAGCAGTAACATCTGATGCTAATGAAATTTGTCCTAATAGTTTTCCACTTACTCTATCTTTTACATTAATCTTTACATTACGACCAGGGTTTGCTGTAAAATCCATTGTATGAATCATACGTCTTACCGCTGCCCATTTAGTAGATTCCTTAGGGTCATCAACAATCTCAACATAAGGGTCTAACGCTTCAATTTCTTTTATCGTTAGCTCCTTATTGTTGATATCAGTTGGTTTCCATTGGGAATCATAATAAGATGCTATTTGGGCTTTAGCCTGAATCATTGATGGTTCTTGCAACTCCACCCACTTTTTATATAGTGTTTGTTCTTGCACAGACATTGTCATCAAATAGTCCATATTTTCTTTTAACTTTGCTTTTTCAGATTCAAAGTCAAAGACAGGTTTTTGTGGTTCAGTATCCCAAAAGCTCATAGTGATTAATTTATATTACAATTGCTTGTATTGTTTCTGTTAGTATGGATGTTTCTAATATGTAAATCTCTTTACCAGCATTTTTATTTAAAAATTCTTCTAAATTAGAATTGTAACTATCCACAACATAAGTCTTATCTTTTATTGTAAGTGTTGATTCAGTAATTAAAGTGTAATGTTGATTTGCCATATTATTTAATTTCTACCAAGTAATAGTTTGATGTATAATCACCATCAGTAAATGATACATGCGATAATCCCTTAGATGAGATTTTTAATGAAGATGTTTTAGAACCTTTGTTAGCCGTTAAGATAGCTTTCAAATATTTTGCTGAAAAAGCAATTGGTTCAATATCAGCTTTAGCCGTACTATCAACACTAATAGAAATTCTATTTGAGTTAATTGATGAGTAACCTAAGATAATTTCAGCTTTTTTATCTTTAACAGTAAATGTGAAAGTATCTGCATCAGCTAATGCTCCTTTAGATTTGATAAACTTATTTACAAAGTCATCATCTAAACTTACCTCTGCATCAAATGGAGGTAATGCTTTTAAATCAGGTACTGCTGGAATAACAGATGGTGCTGCCAACATATATTGTACCTTTGTTTTTTTATCGGAGAATTTTAATGCACCAGTCACTTCCTCAATAGAGATAGCTTCATCTAATACACTTAATAATCCTTTTAATTGTGATGTGGTATAAATACCATATTCACCATTAGGGAAATCAGTTTCTGCAACTGTCACATCACCTAACAATGTTTTATCATCTGAAATCATTCTTACCGATACAGTCTTGTCATCGGATTTCACCATAACGGATTCAATCTCACCGCCTAAATTGTAACGATTAATGAAACCATCAAATTTACTTTTGTTCATAGTTTTATTTATTTAAAGTTTTATATTACACAAATATACGAAAAATATCTGATTCTACCAAATTAAAATGCGAAGAATTGTTCTGCAGTCTTTTGTGATGATAGTACAGCTCCCCAACCCAATGCTCCGTAAAAATCCTCTAATTTCTTAAGTAATTCTCTCTCAAAAATCTTGTCATAATCGATATAAGTTTTTACTAAATCCATTATCTCATCCGGGTCTTCATAACCCTTAAATGCTACCGCATCCAATCCGTATGGGTTTTGTTTTAGATATACCCACTTAACCTTATCACCATCTCTCATTGGAGCGTGCTTAGCGGAACATTTAAAGTGAACTAACAATTGATTATGTGCAATTGCTGCTTTAACGTGAGCCGGCGTTCCACTATTAAATTGGAACATTGCTCTATTATCTTTTTTCTTTGGAATGTATTTTGATATTTCCTTTACTGCTGAGTTTTTAGCTATACTAACCACATCCATTGTTGATAAGGATTTCTTAAAATCATATATCTTATCAGTTAATGTTGTTTCGTTTTCACCTTTAAGAATATCAATAAGAACACCACTCATAAATTTACGGAACTCAGCTGGATATGATGAACGAACCACGTCTAATCCTTTAACTTGCAATGTATCACAAGGAATACCATTCTCTGCAATAATCCATTGAGCGTATCGTTTCTTAGCAATCCAAATACCACTTCTACTTACAAACTCTTTTTTAATTTGGAATCGGTGTTTTGATTTATCTACATTGAATACTTTCTCAGCCAATACATCATAGAATTTATTTAAGAAGTCTTGCGTTTCACCAGCTATATTATCCACCAATAATGCAATTTCAGCATCAGGCAATTTTCTCCAATCAGTATGTCTATGGTCTAAGATAGGTACTGCTGAAAAGAATACCGAATCCGTATCAATGTATATGTTAAAATCTTCTCCTTTAGTTCCTAACTCTTTATTGTATTTAATGTTAGCCATATCCGCCGTTGATTTAATCACGGTCTGACCTGTTGTTGTTACAGCCTCAGCGTTATCTACATCATAGAAACGGAAAGCCGGCAATCCCAATACTCCATATAAAGAGTTCAATAAGATTTTTTGTACCAACTGTCTTTTCTTATAGAATGCATATTTTTCTTTATCACCACTCTCACCATACTTTTTTTCCAAAGCTCTGAACTCAACCCTTTGTTTAAACCACAAGTCTAAGATATCAGGAATACAACCTACCTTATCAGTAGTGTAAAGAACTCCGTTAGATGATATAGCGTATTTACTTTCATCCAATAACTTCTTAAGGTTTTCTTTTGAAATACTTTTATCTCCTAAAAAGAATGTATCAATCTCACCCTTCATAAACTTTTGTGCATCCCAATTATCAATCTTACCAACTTTAGTTTCTGGTGAAATATTAGTTGTCATAATGATTGATGGGTATAGTGAAGTTAAATCCAAGTCATATATCCATTCGTACTTACCAACGATAGGTGCTTTAACATATGCCCCAATGAATTTTTCTTCATCGTTATCTCTAAGTGCTTGCATTCTTTCTTGTCTATCCGCAGGTTTGTTAGGAGCTACAATATTTCTTCTCTTAAGGTAACAAAGTAATGCACCCTCTAAGTATTTTGATGAATAAACAAAATCTTCATAAGGTACATGCCCAGCGTGACAAATACCTCTTGCGGTATCAATGAATTGTAATTTTGTATCCATATCAACAACTAATTGAACGTCCACTAAGTTATACTCAATGAACTTTTCAATATCTCTAACAAACAAATCATCCAATGAACCTTTATACTCAACTTTACCTCTACCCAATTCCTTCATCGCAATACTATCCAAACGATAGTTATCTAATTCCGAATAGGTGAAGTTCTTATATAGAGCAAGGTAGTCTAAATAAGATACGCCGGCCATATAGAATCTCTTACGATATGGAGACCAAAAACATTCACCTATTGGGCTTAGCCTATTAGCGTGCTTAACGCCTAATAGTCTTTTAATACGATTATATAAATAAGGAGTATCAAAGTTATCAATATTCCAACCCGTTACGATTGTTGGATTGATATACTCATATAATTCTAAATACTTCATACACATATCCCTCTCATCTCTAAAAGGAATTACAGTACGATTGCCGGTCTTCTTCTCACTCATCTTGCCAGCTTTATCCATAATTAAAACCCAATAATGGTCAGAAGCAGAATCATGCAAACCTATGGCTGTTAATTCATTTTCAGATTTCTCAACATCAGGCAATCCCGTATCCATTTCACACTCAATATCGTATGTTAGAATAACATGTCCTTCCGATGGAATATCAGAATCAGTATATGTATCAACTAATACTCTTGTAGTTTCAGCAACATCTGATTCAAATAAATTTGGGTCATCTTTACTGAATTTAAAAATCTTATCTAACTTATCACCATACAATGAAGTATATTGACCTCTCTCTGCTTTTTCATATGCATATCTAGTGTACGGAAATGTACGATATGATAATTTATCATCCCATAAATGGATTAAATTCTTTTCTCTCTGAAAATATATATTTTGATACATCTATACTTTTAATTTTATGTTTAATTGATTTAACATCTTTCCTTCATTTTCAGAAAGTTCTAATGCTCTAGCTATACTTTTAATCTCTCTATCCCTTCTATAATTATCGTCATCCAAAATATTATCTAACATTTCAAACAGGTCTTTTTTAAATTTAAAAAACAATCCGTTTGGTTCTATTTCTTCATAACATAATGATTCTTGATATATCATTGGTGTACCATTCATTAAGCAATCGGTTGCAGATACACTCCAACCATAATTAGTTTGCCTCATTTGAATGCCAACTTTACATTGTTGTAATCTTTTATAATAATCATGCTTTGCAAGTTTAGTTGCATCAATCCAGTTATGTTCAGGTGTTCCTTTTAATTGAGGCACCCATACACTAAAATCTTGCCTTCTTTCTCTATATTCTTCCATCAATTTAATAAAAGCTGGATATCCTTTATAAGCTGCTGCTCTATGATTGAATACAATAATATTTAATTTGTCATCTGATGCCGATTCTACTACATTATCTTTTGGTAATCCCAAATTCCAAACTACTAAAATTTCATCTAATTTTTTAACAAACTCATCATTAAACCAAATCTTAGCTTCTTCTAATACTCTATTCTTTTGGTCCTGTGTATTTAGATAGCAGGTTTCCATTTGAGATATACCTAATAGTTCAATAGGCATCCATCTCCATTTATTTTTTCTATCTTCTGCATTGCAGGTTTTCATTTCCCACCAATGACAATAACCAATAATTTTTGTATTGAAATCGTTTTTGTATCTACCAACTTGCGGCCAATCCGGCAAATGCGAATAGATAACATCATATTCTAATGTTTCTAATAACCTATTAAAATCCGGCGGATAGGTACGCATCTTAATCATATCGCCCGAGAAGGGTAAGATATGCTGCTTTACATTTAGTAAATTCAGTTTCTTAACCGGCTCGGGTAATATAATATTCCAAAAGTATTCTCCGTGTTGCTCTAAACCTTTAATGTGATTATAGATAACATCTACGAATGAATCTTTTTCTATATTAGCGGAATTGGTGATATTAGGTATCACCAAAACACGCCTTGCTTCTTTACTTAATTGTCCATCCCAAAAATTCATTATTTTAATTTTTCCAATTGAACTTGTAATTTACCATTAGATTGATAAATTTCACCATATACAATCTGCATATCCTTTTTATGGTTATCATATACATTTTTAATAGGTAATATATGACCCGCTTGACCAGCTGATTTCCAATCCTTAGCTGTTAATTTTGTAAATATAACTAGCCATCTTTCAATTTGTTCATCATATGCAACTAATATATATTGTCCTTCTCTAATACCTTGTCCTCCTTTCCATTTTGTGTTAGCTGCATCAAAGTTAGTAACTTTAATTTCAACTTTATCATCAATATCATTGTGATAAATATCGGGGTCTGTTGGGTGTCCACTAGCACATCTAACATCATATCCTTCTCCTCGTAAAACTTCTGCTCCTATACTTTCCATTGTCCAAGATATATTTGCAGTAACTGCAGCTTTAACAAAATCATTAAATGGATTGATATCTTCACCATTTAATTTGTAACTAATATCTTTCATTTGAGCTATTACATTAGCTACTCTATTCATAATAATTTTGAATACATTAGTAGTATATATTTCACTCCAGTCTCTATCAGGATTATTTGATTTTACAACCTTAACTTTATTCTTACCAGTTGCTTCATCATGTGCTGCTTTAACAGTATATTCACCGCTATCAATAAGAGGAAGTAAATCTGCTCTATTTGATTTAATTTCTTGCAGTTTTTCCATAGTATCTCTTGCTATGGACATATCTTTTAAATGAACATCTTCATCCTTTCTACTTCTCGCTTTACCAAATTCTAAAGCGTAAGCTTTATTTTTTGCTTCAAATTCATTTAGTTTAACTGATGGTGTAATTTTACGATATTTGTTTGTTGATGTAACTTGCTCTAATGCTGAGTATGGTTTGTTTTTAATATCCGGATATGGGGAATCTGATAGTGTAACCCAAATTTCACAATTAGCTAATTTTGCTGCTTTCCATCTAGTATGACCCGCATCAATTAATCCATCTGGATAAACAATAACAGATTGTACATTTGGTTCTTGTCCATTTTCTATTCTATCTTTAAAAGATTTAGCAATATCTTCTTGAGTTTTTGTTTCTTCTTCTTTGTTAGAATATATTTCTATATTTAATGGATTTGGTTTTAATTCAGATGGATGTACAAACATTTTACCATTTCTTTCTGTGTACTTAAACTCAATTTTTTGTTTAGTATTTTTTGTTTTAGCCATTTAATGTATTTTATATTTTATAATACTCAAAGATACGAAAAATCCCCCAATTTGCCAAACATTTTGAGGGATTTTTTATAAGTTATTGATTATCAATGAGTTATATACTACCAATAGTTCTCATCTCCAATAGGTGCTACATAATTGGTTTCATGTCTTACTACTTCGGTATTGAAATCCGTAGCCGATTTTGGATAAGGTCTAATTGGATGTTTTAAAGCTTTCATTAGGGATTTTCTTTCTTTTTTATCTTGCGGAAGTAATTGTACATATCTATGCTTTGGTGGCTCCATTCTTCTCCAAAAGTATTGATAACCTTCCTTACCAATTTCATTCTTTAAATGTTCTAAGTTACCACTACCCCATTTACTAAATACAGTTCTACTATGAATCCACTTATAAGGATTTTCTTGCAATGATATACCCCAGTTTGGCATCAATGCAATATCCGATGAAATACCTTGATAAATCCAATTGGTTGCTTGGTAAATTGCTCCTAAGTGTTGTTGTCCAGCATCTGCATATGATAACAATAACTTAATTGCTTTATCATTTTCTTTTAACCATTTAAAAGATTGTGAGATTGCATACGATTCAATATTAGAACCATACCCATCATCACAATACAAACGAGTCAATTCTAAAATGTTATCTTTAGTCAATCCTTCACAAACAGAAGTTGCTGCTTTTGCCCCAACAGGAAAACCATAGATTAAACAACCTATAAGTTTATCTCCATCAAATGTTAAAGCATCTTCTGCTTTGTAATAAATACCCAATGCATAACGACATGAAGTCCAAGCATGCGTATAGTGTTTTGTTACAATAATATCTTTAGCTATATTTTTTGCAATCGGTGCAACATATACTTTAGATACATCGCAATATTGTTTACCTTCTTCTTTCATAATTTACCAATAGGTTTTATCTTTTTTTAATGTTATAGGTCTATCATCATCCTTTTTATTTGTTCCTTTCTTTGCCGGCTTTGGATTCATCTCAGCCTGCAATGCTCTCTTTTGTATTGGAGTTAATTCAGTCATATACTGCCACTCTTTCAACTTATCAGCCGAATCTACAATGTAATATCCTTCTTTATCTTTTTTTAGCATTTTTCTTAGCCAATTTTGCTTTTTCTAATAATGATAAACTTCTTTCTACTTTTGCCTGCTTTTGTTTTACTTTTAACTCTTTGATGTAGCCGGCTGGATATTTGTTCTCAACTGAAATAGGTCCGTTTTTAAATTTATCCAAATCATATTTCCAAGTTGATTCAAATCCATCATCATCTTTATAAGTTATTTCCCACTTTCTAGGTTTGATTGTGGGTACTTCTACCTTAGCCATCTTTATAATTTATATGATATATAATCTGCTATTAAATCTGCAACATTAACGTCACAATAAGTTTCAAATCCTTTAAAGCCAGGTGCTGAATTTGCTTCACATACTCTAAATCCTCTTTCATCAAATAATAAATCCACTCCTGCTATATGTAAATTTAATACTCTTGCAGTTTCTCTTGCTATAAAATCAATCTCATCTGTCAATTCAAATTTCTCACCTGTCCCACCATTAGTTATGTTTGCTCTAAAATCACCATCGGGTCCAATTCTTTTCATTGCCCCAATAACTTTACCACCAATAACTAATACTCTTAAATCTTCACCAGGTTTTAATCCTAAATATTCCTGAACGATTAGGGTTTTTGATGTACCTAAACTTCTAATAAATTCCATCAACTTACTAAAGTCTCTCCTTTTTTCACAAAGATAAACTCCTTTACCATAACTTCCGGTTACAACTTTTACCACACAAGGAAATCCAATTCTATCTTTTACAATACTCTCATCAACAGGGTACTTAACCACCATTGTATTTGGAATAGGAATATTGTGTTGTGAAAGTATTTGAGAAGCTTGTAATTTATCAGCAACCTTTTCAATTGGGTCAGCTGAATTAATACATAATACTCCTGCTTTTTCTAATTGTCTTAATAATGCTAACATAAAATCATTAGTACCACTTCCAGTTCTTACTAATACAATTTTTGGTAGTTCTATCGATTCTCCACTATATAAAATACCCTCTGCAATATGTTTATCAACAATAATATCAAAATTATCAGGTTGAACTATTTTTGCATCAATTCCTTTTTTCTCAAAGCTTTCCAACAATCTTTTGTTTTCAAACTCCGATTCAGTATGTTTAGAGAATACCCAAACTTGTGACATAACATTAATTTATACAAATATACGAAATTAATTCGAATCCACCAAATTTATCGGGTCCATTTTATGCACCTCATCAATTATATCGAGTTCCACCTTTGGATATGGGAAGACCTCATGTTTAAGCGATTTTAAGAGGGCTTTACGTTCCTTCTTATCTTTGGTTAGAATATACACATATCGGTGCTTACGGGGTTCTCTTTTAATCCAGAATGGGCTTGTAACCATTGTCTGAATTATCTTCGGGTCATTCGTTCCGTACTTCACATAAGAAGTCCGAGAATGATGCCATTCATCATCTTCACTCCATTTGAAAGACCAACTATCCGACCATCTGATTTTGTTACCCTGATATATCCAATTGGTAGCTTGATATACCGTACCTAAGTGCCCAGCGTTTGGGTCTGAATAAGATATAAGTGCTTTTATACGAGGTACATTAGTTCTTAACCATTCAAAAGTTTGTGCAACAAACCAACTCTCAATGTTACTACCATATCCATCGAATACAAATAGTCGTGTTAATTCCAATACACCATCTCTAGGAAGTAATTCGGAAATTGATGCGCCGGCATTTCTACCAACCGGGTCACCATAACAGGCAACTCCAACCAATTGTTCATTCACCCCACTAAAGAATGAATGCTCATCATCGGATATATAAAATAAACCCAAAGCATAGGATACCTTCGTCCATATCCCACTGTAATGGTTATTGACAATGATATCCTTTGCGATGCTTTTATTAATTTCTCTAACTGAAAATTTAGAGATGTCACAATATTGTTTACCTTCTACTTTCATAAGCTACCAGACCAAAATTGATTTAAGTGTGTCCAAGTTTTTCTTTGAACTATCTTCAATACATTTGATGGTGATACCTTATTGTTACGAGCTATTACTTTGATATTACGATGACCCATTTTCCATAAGTCTCTAATAGCAAGTACCTGCTCGTCAGTAAGCTTTGCCGATGGGTGTGATTGCCCTCTTAAAATTGCCATAAATGTAACCTTTATTTTTTTGTTTACTTCAACCCTTCGTTAATAGCGTTTACATACGCCATCTTAGAAGACATTCCAGTAAATCTATTTATTTCTACTCCATCTTTTACTAACACTACAGTTGGTACTGAACGAATACCATATTGAGTTGCTGCTTCATATGCTTCATCTACATCATAATCCGTAAATGTTACATTATTAAATTGTCCTTTAATCTCATTCATTACAGGTGCTAATGCTCTACACGGTCCACACCAACTTGCTGAAAATTTCTTTACTTCTAACATCTTCTTTTGTTTTTAATTGTTTATGCTTCACAACTTACACAGTCAGGGTTCATAGCTTGTTGAGCTATATCTCCTCTTAATACTGATTCAGTTCTCATATAATATAACGTCTTAACTCCTTGCTTCCAAGCTTCTAAGTGTACTTGATTAATCCACTTAGGGTCAGCTATTGCTGGAAATGCTAAATTCAATGAAACCGCTTGGTCTATATATTGCTGTCTAACACCTGCTTGTCTAACTAAATCTAATTGATTAATTTCTTTGAATGTTTTGAATACATCTTTAACCGATGTACATTTATGTTGTACATCTCCCTCTACTTCTTTGCATTCTACAATCTTTCCATCAACATAACACCACTCATCTAAGAAATCCAATCCTAATACCGAACCACCATCTGCTAAAATCTTGTCCCAAGTTTCTTTAGTATCAAATCCAATTTTCTTTAATACTCTTTTTAATTCAGGATTTTTTCTAATGAAAGTTCCTTTTGATGTTTGCTCAGTAAATACATTAGCTGCCCAAGGTTCAATACCACTACTTACGTTACCACTCAACTTAGAGTTTGATACCGTAGGTGCGATTGCTCTTAAGTGTGTATTTCTCATACCACTTTCTTTACACCATAAAGGTTCTCCGTATTCTTTAGCCATATCTCTACTTGCTCTTTCACTTTCAATCTTTAATTGAGAGAAAATTTTACGAGTTTCAAATTGAGCTTGTAAACCTTCAAATGGTAATCCTTTTTGTTGTAAGTAAGTATGCCATCCCAATACACCAATACCTAATGCTCTACCTCTTTCTGCTGAACGAACTGCATTTTCAAATCCTCTCATATTCTTAGCTCTTTGGATAAATTCTTCCAATACACCATCTAAGAAAATTGTTGAAGTATAAATCAAATCAGTATCTTTCCACTCATCGTATTTTGCTAAGTTTAAAGAACTTAAACAACAAACAAATGAATGTTGTTCGTCAGTATGTAAAACAATTTCAGAACAAATGTTAGTCATATGTACTTTCAATCCGTTCTTCTTATACATTTCAGGGTTTTGTTTGTTTACATTTCCCTTAAACATAATGTATGGTTCTCCAGTTGCTTTTCTTTTTTGTAATAACTTACCCCACTTTCTTCTAGCCTCACTATCACCTTCTTCTAACTTTCTCATAAATCTATCACTAACTACAACGCATTGATGTAAGTTTAATGATTGTCTATTTACATCTCCTTTTGGTTCTCTTACTTCTAAGAAATCTTCAAAATCTTTATGGTCAATTTTAATATTAACCGATGCTGCTCCTCTACGAACTGAACCCTGATTTGTAGCGAGGATAGTTGAATCATAGATTTTAATAAATGGAACTACACCATCCGATGTACCATTACCAGTAATTTTACTACCAGCCGGTCTAATCATATTAATACCAATACCAACACCACCACCATGCTTTGCTAATAACATTAACTCTAAGTTTTTGTTACCAATCTCAAAGATACTATCACCAACATCAATACCAAAACAACTAATAGGTAATCCTCTATCAGTTCCAGTATTTGATAATACAGGTGTTGCTAAACATAACCATCCCTTCCATATATAATCGAAGAACTTAGTTGCTAATTGTGGTTTACCCAATCTTTTTGCTACGGCAGTTGCTACTCTCCAATATGCATCTTTTGGCTTTTCGCCCGCTTGTAAATAACCTTTTGAAATGGTCTTTACATATATTTCGGTATTAGCCCATTCAGGGTAATCAACACCAATTTCCCAGCCAAATTCTTCGCCGTAATATTTCATAATCTATAAATTGTTTTTAAAAAATGTCATCCCAATTTTCTCCTTCACCAGCCTTACTATAATCAGTAGGTCTCATTGCGAAGAAATCGGTGTGGGTAACACCCCCAGTAAGATGGTAGAACCAATCTAATTCTGCTGCTTTCTTTTCGTTAAATTCAAAGTAGTCATCACCCCCTTTAATTGGGTTATATCCTAACTCTGCTAACTTTTCATTAACTCTTTTAGTAATAAATTCTTTTAGGTCATTCTTTTTAAGATTCTCCAAATCACCCATTTCAAAAATCTTATCAATAAATTTATGCTCTAAATCTCTAATCATTTCAGCTGCTTTGTAGATATCAGCTTTAGCTTCCTCTAACAATTCAGGAAATTCTTCACACATATGTCTGAATAATTGACAACCCATCTTTGAGTGTAGTGACTCATCTCTAACACTCCATTTCATTTGTTGTCCAATTCCTTTCAATAGATTTCTCATTTGGAAAGAATATAATACAGCGAATGATGAGTATAATGCCACACCTTCTGCAAATGCCGAAAAGATAGCAAGTGAACGAGCAACCTCAACTCTAGCCTTATGATTTGTTTTCAAATCTTCAGGTGTCCAATCTGCGGTTGTGTTTGTTAGTAATTCAAATCTCTCTTTCATAACTTCATCATGTAAAAAACCTGCGAAGTCATCTAATCCTAATGTTTCGTTTAAATACGAATATGCTACTGAATGTATTGTTTCTTGAGAACCAAATGCCATTGCCATTTGTCTAATCTCATGTTTTGGAAACCATCTAGTAACCATACCAGTCCAATAGTCTGATACTGCACATTCGGTTTGAGCGAATCCTAAAAGTATATTACCTACTAAATGTTTTTCTTCTTTTGTTAAGTTTTCGTTCCAGTCCTTAACATCTCCCTGCATTGGTATTTCGGTATGTAACCAAAATGCTTGCATTTGCTTCAACCAACCTTCATTATAGTAATCCGGATATTCAAATGGTTTAAAAGGGATTCTCTCAGTAAATAATTTGCTCATAGTGTAATCTAATTTTGTAAGTTCTTTGGGGTGAATATAAATACAATATATACTCACAAACCATTCCCAAATCTACAAATATTTTTAATATTTTTGTCTGTTGTTATTAATGTCTATTAAAACATATAGGTAGGGGTGTTTCCACCCCTATCATATTATGCCGCTTTTTGCTCTTCTGTTGAAGCTTTCTTATAAGCAGTTACTAATTTCTTCAATTCACCAATTGCTTTTCTAGCTCTTGATTTGTTTACTTTCTTAGTTCCATTGTGCTCTGCTTCAAATGTTGTGAACAAAGCTTTCATTTGGTCAAATAATTGTTGACTGTTCATAGTTTTTGTTTTTTAATTGTTAATATTAACCTAATCCAGATACAATCGGTGGTTTAGTACCTGGCATTGCATCCATATATTTTTTATGTAACATTTGTCTTTCCATCTCTGCACCATTAGCACTTTCTTTTGATGCTATGATACCTTCGGAAGAAGTTGCTGCATATACCTCTAAAGTTCCAGTATTTGTGTCCATTTTGGATGGGAAGGTCAAACCATCTGCTCCAAAACGATTCTTCATAATGTGTACCCTAGCCGTATTATTTAATTTATCTTTTGCTTTCCTACTCAAACTCATAATAAAATCGGCGTTCATTACTTTAGCGTAAGAATCTGCTATCTTATCTGCTTCAATAACCTCACTATCAATTGCTGAACGATTTGTTTGTGATGCTGTCCAAATTGGTATTTGCAATTCACCACTCATACCTCTTAAATCAATATATACTCCACCTTGCTCAGCGTATGTACTATCGGTTTTATTTGAATGTGATAATAACAAGTCAGCATAATCCACAATAATTAAATCGGGTTTATTACCAGCCGCTATCATCTTTTCAATATGAAGTTGAATTGTTTTTGATGATGCTCCTTTAGGTGGATAGTATTTAATCTTCAACTTACCAGATAATCTTTTAAGTTTATGCAATACTTCCTCTTTCTTTTCCTTAAGTTCGTTTGAAGGAATGTGTGTAAATACCGTATCGTATCTCAATCCTACATAATGTTGTGAAAGTTCCAATGTATAATGTACTACGGTCTTACCAGCTCTTACAGCTGCTGCTCCTAAACACGCTAACATCCAACTCTTACCAACACCAGAAGGCGCCACTACTACTCCCAATTCACCGGGTCCAATTCCACCATCCATTAAATCATCTATACAATCCCATCCCGTCTTAACAGTCTCTCTACCAGTCTCACTAAATCTTTCTTCAAAATCTAAAAGGTAATCCATGCCTAAATCCGATTCAACTCCAACTTTCATAGCCTTATCAACTAAGTCTTTGATTCTATCGTAGTTTCCTGATTTAAGTAAATCTACTGATTGTAGAATTACATTTTTCATATTTTGGTTGATACAAAATGATGTGAACTCATTCTTCACATATTCAAAGTCATCTTGTCCAATTTGTGTGTAAACTACTTTAAGTTGGTCTACTACTGCTTTCTTAAGAGAACTATTATCCAACTTTGATACCTGAACTTTGAATACATCTAAGGTAGGTTCTTTCTTATACTCATCGTAATAATCTTTAATCTCTTGTACTATCCATTTGTTAGCATCTGATTCGAAGAATTTCTTATCAATGATTTCGCACAATGTGTCCATCATTCTAACATCGGTAAGTAAAGCAGATATTACTTTAGCTTGAAACGATTGCCCATATTTAGAGAGTGTATCTACTTGCTCTGCCATCTATTTTACTATTATATTTGTGTATGTGCTTTTTAACCAATCGTTAATGTCTTTCCAATTTTGAAGTATCTTATATTTCATTGCTGCTTTAATAAAATCCATCTTATCAAACTTTTTATTAGGTTCGTTGAAACGGTCTAATATCTTAAGTTTTTGATTTGTATTGATATGTGCTTCTTCTAATTGCATGATTTGTCTATTTCTTAATACCTCTTTCTTTTGTGAAATGATATCAGCGTATATTTTAGCATCATCTTTTTTAGATTCACATATATCAAAGAACTCATCAAAGGTAACTAATCTATCTTCTGATAATTCAGGGAATCTTTTTAGTACAGTCTTTAAACCACATCCTTTAACGCCAGGAATATTATCTGAGTTATCACCATCCAATGTTCTAAACAATAAAAGATTTTGTGGGTACATTCCCCATTCTGCTTTTACCATCTCTCTATCATAAAGTTTCTTTTTAGTTGGTGAATAAACTTTAGTCTTATCATCTACTAATTGTAAGAAATCTTTATCCGTTGATACTATGATACATTCTTCATCTTCACCCAATACTTGCTTAGCTATATTAGCTATCACATCATCGGCTTCAATTCCATCATATATCATTGTTGTAATTGGAAGGGAATCTAACAAATCAACTAACCAAACAAATTGGCGTTTCATTGAAAGTTGCTCATCTTCCTGTGTCATCATTTCAGGATATTGTCTATTAACTCTAAAACGATTCTTACCTCTTTCTGATTTATATCCTTCAAATACTTCTTTTCTTCCTTTAGAGCCACCCTTACCATCAAAGACAAGAACTACTCTAGTTGGATTAAATTGTCTAATTTGTGAACCGATTGAATTTAATGAACCAATAACTCCACCCGTATGCTCCCCATCCTCATTCATTGTAGGATTGGTAGTCCAACTACGGATGAAGGTATTAAGTCCATCTATGACAAGAACTCTACCATTCCTTACCCTTTGGGCGTTGGATTCATGTTCTGTTTCAACTTCATTAAGTAATTTTTTGTATAGTTCTTTCATATTTTTTGTAACCTTTATTAATCACCAATTACTTCTGAATCTACTACTAAGTTATCAGAGTCTAGTGAATCTTTTTTGTATTGTAAAATTGTTGCCTCACAAATTCTTTTATAAATTTGCTCTTTAACATCCTGATTGTTTTCCAATGTAGAAGGGAAATCTTTGGCTTGGAATTTAATTACCTCACCACTTTCAATATCAGTGTACTCATACCAAGCACCACTTTGTTTTACGATTCCGTTTTCTTTCATCATACCCAACCAAGCTCCGTAGTTATCAATACCTCTATCAAAGAAGATATCGAAATCTGCTGAACGTAATGGTGGTCCCATTCTATTCTTTACAACCTGACATCTTACTTTAATACCTACGATTCTATCGTTACCATTTTCTTTCGCTTTAATCGTTCCCATACTCTTTAATCTTAAACGAACCGAAGCATGGAAAGCGATTGCTTTACCACCCGATGTAGTCCAAGGGTCAGAGAATGGCATTGCGTTCATCTTCTGTCTTAATTGGTTAGTAAATACTAGAGTTATTTTCTGTCTACCAATAAGATTTGTGATTTTACGCATTGCTTTGGAAATGATAATTGCTTTATCAGTAGCGTAACCATCTTTACCATAATCAGCTTCCATCTCCTTTTCAGTTGATGCTGCTGCTACCGAATCCACAACGATTGTTACATACTTATCTTTAGAGGAAGTTCTTACCTTCTCGATAATAGTTTCAGTATATTCGAAACATTGTTCAACAGTCTCAGCTGCTACATAAAGTAATTTGGTTGTATCTACTCCAATGGCTTCTAAGAACTCTCTACTTACGGCGTTCTCAGTATCAATCAACACTGCAATACCACCTAACTTTTGTGTTTCGGCAAGTAAGTGAGCTGATACTAATGATTTACCACTTTGTTCTAATCCCGTAATTTCGGTGATTCTTCCAACAGGTAAACCACCATAAGGGCGATTTGAGATAGCCACATCTAACATTGATGCTCCAGTTGATACCCAACCTTCTACGTTTGTAGGGGAGTCATTGTTATCCAAAAAGAATGCTACCTTTTGGTCTTTTGATTGTTTGTTTAAGGAGTCCGCTAGCACTTCTGCTAAGTCTACCTCTTTAGTTGCTTTAGCCATATTTGTTTACTTATTAGTTATTGAAAAGGTCATCGAATGCCGATGCTACATCATCTACTTTCTTAGGTGATGCTTTAGGTGCTGCCGTAGCTGCTTTTGGTTCATCTACATCAAATGGTGCTTCATCTTTTGAAGTTGTTGAAGATAAAGTTTCAGTTGCTGCTGATTCTTCACTTTCACCTGCTGATGGGTTTAACCAACCTTCTAATACATTTTTCAATTCTGAATAAGTCAACTCTTGGTAAAGTTCGGTAATTTCAGTTTGTCCGTTAAGGAATTTGTCCGTTTCTTCTTTAGTTGTTGCTAAAGGAGTTTCTTTAGGTTTAACACGGATTGTTGTTACAGGGTAAGAAGTACCACTGTCCTCTGCTGATACAATTTCAACAGTAATGTCTCTACCTTCATTTGGGTCAGTAATATCACCATAATCAGGGTCTGCTATATAACCAAGAATTTCTTGATATACAGTCTTTCCAAAGCCCCAGAATCTTACACCTTCACCTTCTTCACCTCTTACCAATACTGGTACGAATGTTCTAAGTTTCGGCTCCATTTTCTTAGCAGCTTTCCAATCTTCTTTATCACCCATTCTTTTAAGTTTATCAGCAAACTCAACGATAGGGTCAGGTCTACCAAAACTCATTGGAGATAAGTAAGATTTGTTGTTAATGTTGTAGTGAAAATACAATTCAATGAAAGGATTCTCTTTGTTGAATTTGTAAGGGACTAAACGAATAGTGTGTTTGCCCGGTGCTGGTTTCCAAAGTTCTACTTTTTTGGAAGTTGTGCTTTGTAGTTTGTTCAGTCTACCTCTGATTGCGTCTAAATTAATAGCCATTGTTTTAAGGTTTTAAATGTTTATGTTTTAAGGTTTTATTTAGGTGAGTTTCCTTCACCCTCTAGGTATATAAATATTAAGAGATTACAAATATACACCAAATTGTTGGACTTTCCAAATGTTTTTTAAAGTATATTTTATAAGCAAATTCAATACTAATATAGGTTTGAGATTTATTTAAAAATACAAAAAATATCTAATATTACCAAATAAAAAAGGGAGTATTTAACTCCCTTTTATTTATCTTTTATCTTTATATTTTTTATCAAACATCGATGCTCCTTTTACAGGTTCTTGTGGTTTTTGCTCACCATCATTACCTTTATCTTTTTGTATCTTTTGAACTGCTGCTTTGTAAACTACACTATCTTTATCATACCCCAATGCACTCTTTAAAGAAATATCATTATCAGTTTCAGGATTTTTAATCTTTTGGTCTAAATCAACATTACCAACTTTTGCAGCTTGTTTTTGTGCCGCTTTTTTATCTTTTGCTTTTTGTTTTAATGCAGCATCATGCTTTGCAATTATAGCATCTTTATCACCAGTTTTGTATGATGGTATATCAGTTGCCCAAATTTTACCTGCATATTGTTTTTCTTTATCAGTAAGTTTTTTATCAATCACCTCATGCCATTTTTGACCATTATATGCACCTGCCATATTTGCCATTTTTCTGATATTATCTTCGATAAATTGTTGAACTTCTGGGTCTTTATCTAACTTATCAAGAATTGGTTTTAATTTTGTAGCCTTTACATATGCATCTCTAAGATTATCAATTGTACTACCAATTATACCTTTACCATCTGGACTAAAAGCCCCAGTAGAAACTTCTGCAGCAAGTGTAATAAGCGTTCCTAAAGTTGTCATTAATGCTACTTCTGCACCAGCAAATTCGTTTATTTGTTGTTCATCAACCTTTTGTTTCTTTTCTTCCTTTAATAAGGATGTTAATTTAATATTTCCCATCGTTTTTTTTTGTTTATACTATAAATATTATTATGCTAATAATTTGTAAAATTCGTTAAAATGATTTATACGGTCAACGATTCCGATTGTCCCGCCATTTACTCTCTTAGTAATTGCTGTTACAGTTGCATCGTTTGCTCCACCATCTGCCATTTTATGTAATCCGTTTTTGTTGAAGAACCAAGCTGCTGATGCTAATGCGTATTGAGATGCTACCAAATCAGGATTACTAACCGTATCTGCTCCTATTGATTTACCAAATGCTGCATAGTTATCTTTTCCTGTTAATTGGATAAATCCTCTTCCGTGATACTTCCAACCATCACCACTTGCTTCATCACCATTACCCATTCTATTGCTATAAACTTTGTTTGCAATCTTTTGTGGGTTTCTTGCGTATGGATTTGCTGAATCAATTGTTGGGAAATACTTTCTAAATATACCATTCAAACCTTGTGCTGAATAGTTTAAGTTCTCTTGTGTTAATTTGAATCCACCACTTTCATGTCCACATTGTGCTAAAAAGTGTGCTAATCTTAATGGAGTGTTGATTTCAAATTTAGATGCTACTTCTGGAATCATTGCTATCACATTATCAGGTACATGTCCTTTTAATGAATCTAATTTCAATCCAGTTGTGTTAGCCACAGTTGCTGATGCTATTACCGGAGCTGGTGTTGGAGTTGGTGCAGCTGTTGAAGCTGTTCCCATTATTTTATTCCAAGTACCATCACCTACGATACCATCTGCTGTTAATCCGTTTTTAGCTTGCCATGCTTTTACAGCTTCTTCGGTTTTAGGTCCAAAGTTACCTATTGGGTCTAATCCCAATTTGATTTGTAATTGTTTGACATTTTCGTTGTTGTCACCTCTTTTTAATAACATAATATTAGTATTTTTTAATTTCTTTATAACTTATAACTTGTTTTGGTTTTATTACTATTTCGTTCCATAATGAAGTTTTATCTTCCGAACACTTAGTCCAATCTCTACATAAGTTACTTTCATTATCAGGATAAAATAAACGGAACATATTTGCTGCTCTATGTCCTCTATCGGTTGCAAATGTTTTAGCATCTGATTTAAATGCAGCTACTAAAGTTCCTTTTAACTTTACCAACACATTACTTTCTGGTCTAAAAAATTCTTTTGCTTGTGTTGTGAATGTGGATAACTCAAATTGATATCCATTTTTTAATCCATCTACTATATTGATTAATCCTTCTTTACTTGTCCAATGTAGTGTTTCCACTTCAATATCATTTTTACCATAGGTATCCATAGTAAATTGTTCATTCAATAAAACATATGGTTCAATTGCTCCTCTGGAATAAAAGAAAGCTATTCTATCATTATCTATATCTGAAAGATAGTGTTTAAATTCTTCTTTCATTCCCCAAATTCTATGGTTTACAAAATCTTCAATAAAATCCAATACCTTTTTTCTTGTCAAATCAACATATTGCTCAGTTTCAATATATAATTGATAACCAAAGTATTTGTTGATAAGTCCTACTAATTGAGGAGAATATGAAATTTCACCACCTCTTGTATCAAATCCTTTCTTTTCTAAACCCAAAAATTCATAGCATATATCTTCCCATTCGGAAATTGTATGAAATAATTGTTCTGGTTTAAAATATCCTCTAACTTGATACATAATAATAATAAATATTACTTTTGTTCGTTTTCCTCTCCAAATGAGATTACTTCAAAGACTCTTGTTTGAATCTTCTTAGTTCCTTCCGCATTTGTTAGGATTATAGAGTTTTTGAATTTCTGCCAATTAATTACAAACTTTGTATCCAAAACACCACCATTTTCTTCTTTAACTAATTCGTTAAGAGCATTGATTGTGTAAAGTGAGTTTGATTCTTTTTTTCTATGTATAAGGATTGTATTTTCCAACGGAGTATCCGGTTGGTGAGCAGTATCTATATTGTATGTAATAAACAATTCATCCAAATTAGATTTGTTTTGAAGCACATATATGTAATTATACACAATGTGATATATTTCTCTAATTTGTTGAAGTGTATTTTGTAATTCCTCTTTTGTCGTAAATGTACACAGTAACTGAGTCTTCATTCCTTTCTCTTATTTATATTGTTATCCCCTATAAATATGAAAAAGTGATTTGAATCATAAAATCCGGTTATTTTTTAAGTTTTAACAAATTCTTAGGTGGCTCAGATTCAATATGAGATGGATTCTGATTTGTTGGAGAACCTGTTATACAACCTGTTTTTTCGTCTGTTGATGTACCAAATCCCGGATTGTGATGCGGATTCATATAACAAGGTTTACTTACACCATCTGCTATATCATCCGTAATTTTAGTTGCCTGTCCATCTTTATTTTGAGATACTTCTTCATTAAAATTACTAAATCTAGTATATGCTACATCTTTATTATTTAATACTGCGGTTAAATGCATCATAGTATGATGTAATACAATAGATTGTTCAAAATTCTTTCTATTAGCTCCTTTACATTTAGCTACATCTTTCAATGCACCTTTCAATGTGTTCCCAGCTTGCCCTGCTCCAATTTTTTTAATAATATCAGCATCTTCACTTGTCAATATTTTGGATTTAATTGCCCATTTAATAGTATCATCTATTTTTCTATTCGCTGCTTTTATATCATTATCAGAAATGTTTAATTGCTTGCTTTTATCTTTAGGATATGCCAAACTATAAACATTTTGAATATCTAATAATCTATTTTTTGTTTCTGGATTTTTATATTCAGTTTGTTGTATTTTAGAATAATTTGCAGAACCACCGCCACCTTTGTATTTAACACTCAATCCACCAACATACGTTACAGTTACATCATAAAATTGTAAATTTTCTGCAATTGCATCTTCTGTAGTTTGTCCTCTTTTTGGTTTTACACTAAATTCATCAGGCATTACAATAATATCTGCCGTTTGGAAATTTTCAGATGCTGGAAAATAAACTTGCTTTCCTTCTGCTAAGAATTGCAATCCTGCTTTTATTTCGGCAAAATCTGCAACTGAATCTTTAAAGTCTGGCGAATTTGCCATATCCAATAATAATTGGTCTAATCCAGCTTTATATTCAGCTCTAACTTTTTCATCAGTTTCCAATTTTCCTTTTTTATTTAATTCTTTTAATTTATTTAAAGTATCAAACACTTTTTTATTTAAAGGAAGTCCGGGAACATTCATTTTACCAAAAGTTTCACCATATGTATTTAATTCAGTTGTAAATCTTTTAATAACACCATCTAAAATTGAATTGGTAGTTTTAGTTCTTGCTTGAGGAGTTGTTACATCACCAAAATTAGCCATAGGTATTTTTCCTTTTGCTTGCTCAGCTATCTTAGCCAAATCTTCTAATTTTTGATTATATGCTTTTGTTTGTAAAACTAATAAATGAGCTTTATTTTTTGCAGCTTCAGGTCCATATTTTGTTGTAAGAGATTTTATTAATACATTCTCATCTAATTCTTTTAAACGCTTCATCTCCTTCCCACCAATTTGAATACCATTTTTTGTTCTTTTTATATCAACAACAACTTCCGGCTGCTTTGGATTTATTGATGAAGACATTTTTAATGGTGTCAATACTTTTTTACCAATAGCACCTTCCGATGATTTACCTACGTTTAAATGAGCTTGTAAAGCATATTTTCTAATAGCATCTCCCATAGGTACATTATCTTGTGCAATTTTAACACTTTCATATCCCTGTTGTGGAAATTTACCTAAATTTTTTGCGGCTATATAAATTTTAACATCACCATTATCAGGATTTGTTACTAATTTAAAAACTCTATTAAAATCAACTCTTTCAATTACTGATAATTCTTTTCCAGCAAATACTTTATCTAATATACCTTCTAAATTTTTTCTATTAATACCAACTTGCTTATTTTGGTCTGTTGAAAATAATGTTATATCTCTTCCACCATTCGCCATCTTAGATAAGACATTTTTAATTTCATCTTTCTTTTTACTAACAAATGCTTCTTTTTTATCACCCTTTTGTTTTGATGCAGACATTATAGCATCTCCCAATGATTTTATTTCAGTTGGTTGTGTTTGTGGTTTTTCAGGCTCTGCTTTTGGTGTAATTGCTCTTGCTTTATCATATTCCGCACCATATAATTCCGCACCTTTTACAGCTGGCTTATTGGTTGGTTCTCCACTTTTTGCTTGTAATTTTTTATCTACATCAACATGCGTACCTTTTTGAATTGCAGCTTTTTTAGCTTCTTTAGATTTAAAATAAACTATCTTACCATCTGGTCCACCTCTTCTAGCTGCTAATTTCCAATCAGCTCCTTCAACCTCATCCATTAATTCATTTATCAAATCAATTACGGTTTCAGTAATCACATCTTTCATATACGAAATATCTTCGTTTGTTTTACTATCCTTATCTTCATTGTAAGTATCTACCATTTGCTCTAACATTTCAGGGGTGATATCCATATCTGCCATTTTTTTAGAAATTGCATTTATGAATTTTTCCATATACATATCTTCCTCTTCTGCTCCAGCAAATAGAGAAGCCTTTCCAATTCCTTTAGCAATTGTTTCACCAACTGTGTGTGGAATTAATTCTTTAGCTACATGCAATGCAAATTTAGCTGCTCCATGTTCTAATCCACCAGTCAATCCCCCAAACAAAGCGGTAGTTGCCACTTTAATACCAACTGCTTTAAGGGCTTTTTTCTGATGATTATCTAATTTCTTGCCACTCACTAAATCTTTAACAGCATGACCGGCTGTTTTAAATTCTTCTACTTCATGCTTAGCACCTTTTAAAATTGCGTGCCATGCTCCAATACCTTTTGCTTTAATTGCTTCACCCCAGCTTCTTCTTTCTGGCGAATTTCCTTTATATACTTTTTTCTTAAAGAACTCTTTTTCTTCGTCAGCCCATCCTTTAATCTTATCTTGTATTCTAGAAGCAATTACTTTATTTTTGTGTTCATCATCTTTATGCGATGGTGTTGTTTCTGCATTTGCATCTGCTTTTTTAGATGCTACCCCAATATCTTCTGCAAATTTATTAGCCATAGGAATAATATCCTTTGCATCCATATCAATTACATGCACTTTCATATTTGCCGGCTTACCATCTTTAATTGCTTTAGATGTTACCGCTGCCCATCTATGATGACCATCAATTACATATCCATCTCTACTTACATAGATAGGAGCTGTAATTCCTTTATTTAATGGGTCTTCTTCTAATGCCTTTGTCATTCCAGCTACTTTAGCTCCTACTAATTCTGATTGGGATGCTTTTAAACTATCTGCTGGAACTTCTGTATCTGCTGTTTTAATACCCTTATCTGCCAACATTTTTTTAAATACTTCCTCGGTATCTACTTCACCATTTTTATCTTTTGGCATTTTATCAGCAGGAGAACCAGGTTGTGGTTTTCCTTTAAATTGTGGCATTTGCTCTCTTGGTATTCCTAAGTTGTTATCGCAATATAAGTTTGTACCAGGCACAGTCACTTTACATAAATTATAGTTAGGTGCTTTTTCTCCTTTAGCTTTAGCTTCATCTGCTAATTTTGCTAACTCATCTATCTTAGTTGAAATTGTGTGTCTTTCTTGAGGAGATATTTGTTCTATATCTGAATCCTGATTGAATACTGCTGTATCTGCTTCAGGCATTTCTTTTGTTATTTCTTCCGGCTCTACTGGTTTAAAGTTTGGAGTTTCTTCACTTGGATTTTCTGCTTTATCTTTCTCATCCGTTCCAAATGTACCACCATCTTCACCTTTATCAGCATCCGATTTTGCTAATTTCTCTGCAGCATCTTTTTCAGCATCTAAACGAGCTGAAACATATGTTGGGTCTTGGAACATAGCTTGTGTTGCTTTTTGCTTTTCTGCTTCAGCATTACCAGCTTCACCTCCCTCACCATCTTTTGTTTCCTCACCATCCTTCTTAGGTTTTGGAGTTGTACTATGACCATCTTTTTCAGAACCCAAATCTTTCATAGCAGCTTTTTTACCTGCCGCATCCGGTGGTAACATTTTTTCAGCGGCTACTCTACCAGGGTGTTCTTTAGGTAATCTTAATAAATTTCCAACAATACCTTTCTTTTGAGTACCATCAGTAGCTTTATAAGGAATTTCTTTATTTAGTACTGGATTAGTAAAACTTTTACCAGCTTCTCTTAAGGATTCTAATAATTCATTCTTAACACTACTCAACCCCATTTCGTTAAGAACATTAGATAGTTCTTGTAAATGAATAGGATTTTTAGTATCAGGCATACCATTCTCTACTCTATATGCCCATTCAGACAATATTTCGTTAATTAATTCGGATGTACTCATAATATTTGCGCAAATGAGAAAGTTCTCTATTTTTATAGGTATAAATATGGATTATTATAACTTTCCATAATCCTCACCCCAACTAGCTTTGATAGGGAAACCACCTTCTTCGATGATATCTTTCAAATCTTTAATTGAATTTGGGTCTACATCCGTTGGAACATCAAATAGAAACGAATCGTATGTATATAAATCAAATGTGATTCCACTTCCCTCAATATAATCCAATATAGTTTTCATCTTATCCACATTCATTTCAGTCTCAACGGCTTGAAGTAGATAGTTAAATACCTTTTGAGCGTTTGGTTGTTCTATCCAACTTAAAGGAATGATTCTATGTGGAGTTTGTAAATAACCCTGCTTTTGTGTTTCAATCCACAATTCATCAATATAATCAGATACAGCCTTAAAGTACGGAATTTGTTTGAAATCATCATCAATACCACCATATAATAATTGGAATGTTACTCCTTTCGATTCTTCAACACTACATCCATATTGTTCAGCCAACCACTCATGTACATTACCATCAGGCAAATCGAATTTCACCAACTTACCAATCAGACGGGGGTGATATGCGTTGTAATCCATTTGTAGATAAATTCCATCGGAAACAAAACAATCCCTACTACCATCCGATTTATTGAGGGCGGCATAATTCACACCACCATGTCTATTGGATGGTCTTCCCGTTACCGTAAATGGATTATATTCGGTAAACACACAATCGGCTTTGGATATGTGCTTTTGAGCTTGAGGCCATCTATCAATAAATTTTTCCCTATCGACACGAATCCCCGTTCGTTCAATTCTGGATAAGGTTGGTATGAAGATATCATTATACCAATTATAAGTTTTAGATTTTTGTTTCCAACATTTTGTTAATTCATTCTCAATTGCTTCACACAATTTAAGAATGGGAATAGATTGAATGATGTCCTCTTTATAACCTTTATGTAAGTAAGGAGCTACTAAGTGTTGTATTGGTTGAGAATAGTCTATTGTTTCACCATGCTTTAAGAAGTAAGCGGTGTCAACATCATTCAATCCTTCCCTAACATTTGTAAAAGATTGTAGTAGCTTTTTCTTTTGAAAAACCCACTTTTCTCCGGCAGTATTCAACACACCCTCTATTTCGTAATTAGAGAAGCATAGAGCGTCTGTGTGTTGTTGTGGTAGTATATACTTGTCCGTTAGGGTTCTAACGAATATAAACGATATATGAGTGTTATTAGGGTGCTTATCATTGTCCACCCACATAGGATACCAAACAGAAGCTTCGGTTTCCAGCTTAGTACTCAATTCGTTTAATTCATCAATAGACTCAACAATTATCATAGGATACAAAGATACAAAAAAAATCCCAAACTACCAAAAGTAATTCGGGATTCTAGTGGAGATGAGGGGAATCGAACCCCTGTCTTACAAAGTAATCATAATACCAGCATATCACACGTTTAGGATAATGATTTAATCTTACTACCATTCCAAAAGAATTAGGGCCGTATGGTTAATACAGGCGTTCCACCATCCTATCAGTTTTTAACAGCCGATAGGTAGAGCTGCTTTTCGTTCACTTCTATTTAATTGTCCCACGAGTGATGCGGGAGGGATTAGGCTGCTACAGCGTAATCAGCACCTACGAAAGCCATAAGGTCTTCGAAGGTCATAGTTGACATTTCGTCAGTTATTGTTTTGTACAGATTTAAAGAGCTCTAGCACATCTCTCTACGTGTGGTACTACCATTCTCATTGCAATCAAGTCCAAGGCATCCCCATTTATATAATGTAAATATACGAAATTAATTTGAAACTACCAAATTATTGTTTTTTAAATTGAAGAAGATATGGTAAGTAGTTTATAATAGCTGGTAATGTTTTTGCTGCCAATCTTGCTGATTTTCCGTTTGCCGTTTTTATTTCATCATCAGTTCCAGTTAATTTCCAATCTAAAGCAACTACTCCATAATAAAAATGTCCAATAAATGTAGTATATCCATCATAAGAAATTTCATATATTGGAGAATTTTTATCATTTCTTTTTTGTACAAAATATCTAGTAATATATCCTCTTACATAGTCATCCGCAGTTGGTGATGGTACATATGTTTGTATTGCGGGCATATCAAAATTAGTTCCACTATTTAAAACATTATTATATCGATATAAGTATATACTCATTTTTATTGAAATTGTCTATATTCTCCAGTAACATAAGTTGTCCACATCATATTTTCAACTGTTTGTTCTACTTCGGTAATTTGAAATAATCCATTTGCTGAATATTTTCTAGGGATACCAACTACATTAAATGTATCACCTCTTCTCAATCCACTTACTCCTAAAATTTTAAAAGTATATTTAATTGGTAATGGGTGTGATAATCTTTGACCTCCTCCACTTTGTGCTTTCCAACCTATAAATTTAGTATGTTTTATTCTATCTAAAAATGCAGTATCATTAAAACAATATATTCTAAATTTTTCATTGAAATTTGATTTTATAGCTTGATTTGCTTTTGCATCCCCAACTGCCCCATCAATATCAGAATTTGCAATTCCACTATATTTTGGGTTTGGTACTACATCAATTTTTTCTAAATTAGCATTAAGTGTTTGAGAACCTTTCTTTGCATTATCAGTTGTTATTTTATTTAATTCCTGCTTTAAGCTTGTATATTTAATTACATCAGGGTCATTTGAAGAAACGTATCCTGGTTGGCCATTTGATGAAGGATGTTTTTTTGAAAAATATTCAGTTTGACCACCAACGATTGCTTCAGATATTCCAGTATCTGCTATTGCTTTGTTAAGAGTATCTACATTACTAACGCCAGATGAACCATTTGTTCCAAATATACCGCTTGTTCCAGATGTACCACTTACAGCTACTACCGGCTGCATAAATAAATCATTTTTTGAATTAAATAAAGTACCTGTATCAACAATTTGTGTATCTGGATTTACCGCATATCCCAATCTTCTACTAACAATTGCACCCGTCATTTCACCTGGTATAGAAAAATCAAAATTAGATTCTAAAAAAACACTACTAGCCCCATTATGATAAAATAAATGTGGTGGTTTATCGGATGGATTTTTTCCTACCCAATTTTCATCAATAACGGTAATAAGTACTTTTTTTAATTTTTTTTGTTTAGTTTTATCAGTTGGGTCTAATTCATTTGTATCAACCATTTTTTCAACTAATTGAAATTTCCAATATGAATTTACAGCTGATGACATTTCATTCAATATATCAAAAAATATTTCTCTAATGTTTTTATTTTTTTGTTCAAGTTTACTTTTGAACATATCAAAATTAACATATAGATTTTTTAAATATCCCCAATAATTTGCCTTTTCTGAAAATGGAAATCCCGCTGGAGTATCCGCTGGTTCGCAAAATGAAATTAATGTTTTATTAACATCATCCCATATAGATGCGTTTAATACATTTGAATTATTTAATAAGCTATCTTGGTCTACCTTTTCGGTATTTAAAAAATATTGTGAAAAATCAGGAATATTACCAGGAATTACTAACTTATCAGCCTTTGTAGAAAATATAAGCGGAAATGCTCCAATTACACTATCGGATATATCAATCCCAATTTGTACTTGCTGGTCTCCCATTTTATATGATTCCAAAACTCCATTTGAATTTAATATAGCAACAGCTAAATCGAATTTTATATATTTGTTTTTTGAAAATAATTTTGATTTTTCAATTGCAACATCACCTGCTTTTACTTTTCCAGCACTTCCTAAACTTGTCAATTGGTCCCATAAAGAAGGTTGTGCATAATCAGTTATAGCTTTTGTAACTACATTATCAAAATTAATAAAACTGGAAATATGTACCAATGGCGATGTTTCTAAATTTTTAACAGTACTTACTTGTCTAAACGTAGGTAATAAATTAAACATTGCTTTAAATCTTCTTCTTGCTACAAAGTCAGTATCTGTATTTTTACTTGTATCATATGTTTCTTCAATCCCATATGGTGTTTCTTGATTTTTTGCAGCTACACTAATAACTTTACCATTTTTATCTTTATTTAATTCAATGGGTAAATTTTGTGCTTGTAAAAATGTTGGCAATGCAGGTGCTCCCTTTAAATCAATTTGTAAATTAAATACATCCCCATCACTTTTTACATTTCCACCAACTATAAATCCAAAAAAAGAATCATACGAACCAGAAGTTGTCAATCTAACATTATGCAATTTATCTAAATCTAAATTATTACGTGTTATTTGGCTTACGATTGCTTGTGTACCTGTAATTGGTACTAGTCCTGCTGCAATATCAGTAGTGTTCCAACCATATTCAATGCATAAAGAATATCCAGGTTCCATAAAATATTCCTGAATCTTTTCTAATTGCCCTAATGAAAAACATTTAATACCTAATGTACATTCTCTTGATATTTGGTCATGCCCTTCTTTAATACTTAATGAAGATACTATTGGTTTTGGCATCAATGTTCTATCGGTACTTTGATTTGCTCTAACACTTCTATATTCAAAATCCAATCCAATATCACCACTTGATACAGAATCACCATATATAGAAGGACCAGTTTGACCAGCTGCTCTGAATATTTGCCAATCTTCATTTGAACGAAGTATTAATCCACTATTAGCACCAGAGTAAACTTTAATGAAACAGTTTCTGCCTGTTGCACCCAGTCCTACTTTATTTACTATACTTCCGTAAATTTTATCTTCTATGTTTGATAACTGAGGATACATTATTTTGTAAAATTATTTATTATTTCTAAATAGTTTTGAGGTATTCTTAATATAGTACCATCTTCAAAAGAAAATACTGCATTATGAATATTATTTGCAGATGCTATAATCCACCAAAGAGTAGAATCTCCATAATATGTATTTGCTAAAGTATCCATTCTATCTCCTGTTTCAGTAGCAACATATATATCATTATCCGATAACGGTATATTCGGATAAAAACTTGGTGAATAAACTTCTCTACCATCTATTGTTTTTTTAGTTCCAGTATTTTCGTATCTACTTGACATAATTTATTTTTTATCCTTTTTTATGTTTTGATGGTTTTTTTAATTCAGTTTTTGCAGGTGTTGTATTATTTAAACTACCTCTAAGATATCCAAGAGATTCCGCAGGAGAATTTGTAAATAAATTTGGAGAAATATTAGGTTTTGGTAATATATTACTTCCCGCTCCACCTTTATTTTGCTCAGATGGGTTTTGTTTTGGTAATTCAGCTGGAATTACTACTCCACTACCATCGATGTTATTTGCTCTATCAATTGAAGGGCTTCCAAATCCATATAAATTTACATTAACAAATCCTGCATTTGGAACAAATGTACCAATTGTTGATGCCGATTCAACAAATTTAATTGTTATATCAACATTTATCATTGTTGGTAATTTATATTTATCCGAATCCGTACCATTTAATCCAATTTCCCAAGGAGTATTATCATCAATTGTATATGATAAGCTTTCAATAAATCCAAATTTTTTATTATACAAATCACCTAATGAAAATCTTATAAATGGTGGTACTACATATCTAGAATTACTTCCAAATCCTTGAGAATATACTAATGATGTTAAAAATCTAATTCTATCCCAAGCTGCTTTATGTTCTTCCAAAGATAAAGAATAAACTACAAATTTAAAACTAACACTTCTTTCAATACTACTATATGTATAAAAATTAAATGGACTTCCAATATATTTATTACTTTCCCAAGATGG
>Ga0208380_1000013_pt1 | contig 63083 bp, 104 predicted proteins | sample CryBogCBE27Jun07_FD_184570 | JGI IMG/M metagenome (GOLD analysis project Ga0208380, IMG submission 184570) | Freshwater microbial communities from Crystal Bog, Wisconsin, USA - CBE27Jun07 (SPAdes) | ecosystem: Environmental > Aquatic > Freshwater > Lake | place: Crystal Bog, Wisconsin, USA... | reverse complement strand
CCTGAAACAATAACTCCCGATAGATGTAACGCTGTTAGGGATGGTTATTGAGGTAATCGAAGCCAAAGACCAGAAACAATAACTCCCGATAGATGTAACGCTGTTAGGGATGGTTATTGAGGTAATCTTTGGAAGGTCACAGAAACAATCATTCCCGATAGATGTAACGCTGTTAGGGATGGTTATTGAGGTAATCGAAGCCAAAGACCTGAAACAATAACTCCCGATAGATGTAACGCTGTTAGGGATGGTTATTGAGGTAATCGAAGCCAAAGACCAGAAACAATAACTCCCGATAGATGTAACGCTGTTAGGGATGGTTATATTCCCATTTACTATATCACTTTCTGATACGCTGATTAATTCACCTTTTACTATTTTCATTTTACTTTGTTTTTATATTTTAAAAAATGTTATTACCCTTCGCTGTTAGTTGCTTTGTTTATTGCTTCCTGATTGCCATTTGCAATATCTTGTAAGATGTTAGCAAGTGTTTCAGCGTCAATAATAGCGCATCCATGTCTGTCTTTTTTTATGCCTCTCAACTTCGCTGCGGTTTCTCTTAATTGATTAACGGTGTACTCTAAGCTATATAACATCTTTGGGGCTGATGCTAAAAGAGTAGCATTTGCCTTTTCTTGTTCGGTACATTTTGCCATTTCTTCATCCCATTCATCACTTAATATATTTGCAGTAGGTATAATTTTAGATACTTGACAAATATTTCCTTCTTCGCTGGATACCTCAAAGTACAAGTGTGTGTTTATTACTTTCCAATTACCTTTTGTATGTTTCATAATTTTTAAATTTGTGTTACGATATTGTAACGGTTATTTGTTTTTATTGTTTTTGTGATGTTGTTGTTTTGCCTACAATCGGCTATTTAATTAATATTTTCTATCGTATTTAATCCAGTAGTAAATACAGCTACTATCCTTCCTTCGCTGTCTATTACTTTATAAGACTTTATAAAGATTTTATATTGTTTCTTTGAATGGCAAATGTTGTAAAAAGTAATCATATAAATTGACGTGTTTTTTATCCATAATTGATATAATTTAATAAATGTGTGTTTAAATTTTAACTTGATGAAGCAAAAATAATTCATTTATTTGATATAAACAAATTATTTTCAATGTATTTTTAAAATATTTTTTAGTCCATAATTTTAACCCGATATTGTCCTTGTAATCTATTCCCCTTATTGAGCGATACATATATGCTTGTTTCGTTTATACATAGGTATTCTGATAGCTTATGTATGTTTTCAAATGTTTTTATTTCTTCGTGCTTCCAGTTCATAAGTACTATTGGCGGCGGGTTTCTCATTGTAACCCTTTCTTCTATTTTATCATTATATACTACTTCTATATACTTGTTTATTCCTTTTGCGGCTTTTAGCTTTGATATGGCATTTTCAAGTATCACCTTATTAGGCTGCCTTTCTGTAAAGTTTAAAGAACTTAAAAGTTCATCGTTGCGATAGCTGTTTATAGTCCCTGACATTATAATTCATTATTAATTACTGCATCCCTTATTTCTGATTCTCTTTTCATTCTTTCAGCGTATTTTTCGCCCCTTAGTTCTGGTTTGTCTGCTTGTAGTTTTCTGCGATAGCGGCTTGTTGTTTCATAATTGCAATCTTCGCTTAGAAACCAATCTTTGAAGTGAGTGTATTTATTTTTGTCAATAAAGTAGTACCAATAGCAATAACAAAGTTTACGGTCGCAATCTCTGGACTTAGGTTGTCTAATTAGTATTTGCTCTGTTTGCTGTTTAATTAGTGCTGATATTTTCATATTTTTTTATTTATTTATATAATCGGATACTGTTATAAATATCAATATTGGCAAACCGAATAATATACAAACTATCGTGGCTACGGATATATCTGATTTACTTGAAGCTTCTGTAATTCCAGAATTGAATACATTACCAGCTATAAAGAAATTAATAAATAAGTAAATAACTATTAAAGTGTATGCCATGTTTTTTAATTTTTAATTGCTTCGTTTATAATAATGTTTACCAGTTCCCTTGTTGAATATTTAAGCGGAATTTTTCTGCCAGAAATAAGGGGCGATGTAAACATTATATACACATACAATATAAAATCATCTAAAATACCATAAAAGTCCACATAAACACCAATATTTCTTAAAGCTGCTGCATTACAAAGTTGTTCATATTGTCCTCCTATTGGAATGCACATTAACCTTTTGCCTAAATATAGTGCTTCTGATGTTAATTGGAAGCCCCCAGCCGTTATTACTCCTTTACAGTTTATCAATGATATATCAAACATCTTATTGGGGGCGTTTATGCTAAATACAGATACGTTACCCCAATCCATTGATATTTTAGCGGTTTTACTAAATAGGTGAAACTTTAAATTCGTTATTTGGTTAAATACTTCAATTAGCATTCTATCTTCATATTGCGGCAAATACACTAATATGTGTTCACCCTCAATTGGGGTTGATTCTACTATTGACTTTCTTATTATAGGATTATAAATAAAACTGTCATAAGCCTTATATCCAAAAGCCACATATCGGGTTGCTGTTACCAGATGCTTTAATATAAGTTCTCCTATAAATCTATCGAACTTATTTGCATCTTTAAATCTGGGCGTTTTTTCACTTAAAAATGCAAATTGGTTACCAATAGCCACGCTTTTTACTTTCTTTAATCTACAAGCTAAAGATGTAATTGGGTCGTAATCGTTGATAATTATATCGTAGTCCTCAACGGGCAATGCTTTTGCATCCCTATATATTCTAAAAGGATTAAACTTTAATATAGTTTTCCAGTAGTCAATCCCCCCTTTTGAATTATAATAAAATGATAAACCTTTACTTCTGTATTTAATAGGTAAATCATTTGTACTTAATTGGGAATTATCGCCGCTTAACATACAATCCACCTCGCCATATTCTTTAAGATATGGAAGTATCTCTTTTGCTCTGCTGATATGACCGTTTCCAGTTGCTTGTATTGAATATAGTATTTTCATTATTTATGGCTTAAGTTTAATGTAAGATATATAAATGTATCTGCATCTATATTTTCAATATAATCCTTAAATATGACATCATTTATATAAACATTATCATTTATTTTTCTTATAACAAATATATTTGATTTGTATTTAATCTCTTTATATGTAAATATTTCATTTGGAATATAAAAATTTAAAATCTTTTTTATAACATAAAATGTAACTTTTCGTGATGCTCCAACTAACATAGCTATCTTACATGAATTTATATCTTTTTTTAAATCAAATATTATATTAATAATAGCAAACCATTTTTGTAGGGGAAACCGTGTATGTTGAAATACGCTCCCAACCAATACTGTAAAATCGCTATTGCAACTATTACAATGGTATATATTTGTATTTGTCCTCTTATAAATTCCATTACTTGTTCCACATTTACCGCAGTACACCCCGTTAGCGTATTTTATACTCTCTAAATGTTTCAAACATTCATTATTAGATTTATAAATTGATATATCCATTATTTTATATTTAATAGGCTATTTATAATCTTATTTACATCTTCTTTTCTTTTATTTGGAATTTGTGCAATATTTCTAATATCGAAAACAATATCGCTTCCATAAGGTATTGAATGTATCATACCCTCAACCTTTGCATAAACATTGGTATTATCTAATTTATACGGGTTTACCCACATATACTCCTCGTTATATTTAATTTTAATATACTGAGAACCAAACATATATTTAGGGTTGTTTTTATTACCCAATCCCCTTCTTAGTAAGAATGAATAACCAACCCATCCTCTATTTTTATAAACTATGTGAGGTTCTGATGGTATATTATCTGGAAGTTTATTTTTATATTTATTCCAATCATCCTCATTTAATATAAAATATAAATTTTCATTCACCCACTTTTTAAAATCAATATAAGTTAAGTTATATTTCCTTGTTATATCTCTTTGTCTGCCAAACCAATTATACCATGTACTCCACCCTTTCCCCTTATATATAATATTAGGATTTTTAGGTATATTATTTGGTATTTTACTTAAATTCTTATGCCATGTTTTTTCGGTTAATACATATTTACTTAAATTATCTTCCACCCATTTTTGAGCATCTTTATAATTCAAATACTTAAATTCAGTATCTTTCTTATTATTTACATTATTTGATAAACGTTTTTTTATTCCTAACCAATTATCATAATTTATAAAAGAACTATAAATTAAATGTGGTTCATCTGGTATGTTACTAATCTTGTTATTACTATTACAGTATTCTTTCCAGTCTTCTATACTTTGTAACGATAAATACCTTACATATTCCCTTGCTAAATCAAATGGCAACCACCTATTTTTATATTTCTTAACTAACCCTAATTCTTCTTTTGCTATAATCTTTTCAAGTGGGTCTGTTTCATTAGAATATAATATAGATAATTCATAATCTATATCTTCATCTTCTTTATTATAATTAATTATATAATTAGGAGATGCTGGATTATTTAAGTCTTGATAGTAGTATTTTAAGCTATTTTTTTTACATAATTTACAAATATGTTCTTTAAATTCTGATTCCGAATAACTTTTATTTGAATAATTTTCAATAGCCGATATGTATGTTTCTTGAATAGCATCATCTATATAGCTATCCTTACCCTTTAAGGCATTTTTAGATATAGTATATAGTAATGGCTTATACATTATACACTTATCGTAAATATTATTGGCTGTTAATTTTGTGTAATTCATATTTATAATATTTTACTTAATTCTTCATCTGTAAGCGGTTTATCTCTGCCAACCCATTCTATGTATTCATCACCACACCAATTTCTTTTTATTACTGGATTAAAAAAACGAACTCTTTCTTCTAATCGTTTATTTCTATTTTTAGATTGATGTTGTAATAACATATAAATAGCACCAATACTAAAGATAAAAGCAATATCCTTGAATAATTCTTTATACCAAACTTTGGGCTTTTGCTCGTTATTAACTTCTTTATTCGACAAGCATTTATCCCAAATGCTTTTATTTTCCATAATTATAATATTGAATGAACATTATTAATATCTTCTGTTTTATCGGGAATAACCGCAATTAATATTAAAAATATTACACACGCCCCTACACCATATAATAATAAATCCATAAGTTCGTCTGTAAATAGGCTAACAAATAAATGGTAAACCGATTTTATTGCCATTATACCGAAAACCGCTACTGTAAATAGTAGCGATACAATAAGCATTACCCATGTAGTGTAATTAATCATTTTCATTATCTTCATTTGATTTTGTTTTTGCATTTGATGAATCTATTACTTTAATTCCGATAGGCTTTTGGCGAACTTCTTCGATAGCAAATTGAATGTTTAAATCAGGATTATTTTCGGCAAAGTCCATAATTTCACTTCTGCTATTATCGTCTAAACTTTCCCAAGCTGGTATGTGTATCATATTCAATTTACCATAATTTATAAAGCTGCTTATCTTAGCAAGTGCTACAATACATTTACCGTAAGATATTTGGCGGCGGTTGAATGGTAAGTAATTATCATCACCTATGTTATAATACAATCCTTGTTTGATTACATTACCTTCTTCATCTATTTCATTAAATAGCTTTAGTTCTGGCGCAAAGTCCTCAACCTTTAATCCTGATATTGCAGCTTGTAAGTTTGCTTTAAGAATATCCATATCCTTTTGTATTGCTTCTTTCTCTGCTTCTTTGGCAGTAAATTCACGTTTCTTTTGTAGATATGTTACGATACTATCAACGGTTGCGTTATACTGTTCTATTTCGGCTTTCTTTACTTCGTAATCTTTTTGCGTTGTTGTTTCAAATTCTGCTATTTCGGCTTTTATTCCAGATACATCAACTTTAGGATTATCCTTTAACCATTTTTTGCCTGTTGCTAATCTTGCTTGTAATTCGGCTATTTGCCTTTCAATATCCTTTACTCCATTCTCCGCATTATCATATTGTAGGTTATGCTTTTCGGCTACTGATAGCTTTGTTATTAATTCACTTTTATCAGGAGCTGTTGGCAATTCTTTTTTATCTACATAAGTACCTTTTGCCCGAAAATCAGTCATTACCTCGATAGGGGGTTGTATCTTATCAAGTTCTAATTGTGCGGTTGCTAAACTCTTATTTATTAATCTTCTTTCGGTGTATTTGTCCTTATATTCACGTTCAAAGTTGTCGGCTGATACATTACCACCCAATAGTTTTAATAGGTACTTAAACTGCTCTTTGCCATCCATATCCATTAACGGGCTTACATCTTTGCTTTCCCCGATTAATTGGGATAACCTTTCCATTGTTGGCTTTAGTTCCCCGTTATTCTTTAAATCTATAATCCTCATTACCGCACCAGAAGGGCGATAAACAGTATCAACCAATATTTCGGTGGTTTCCCCATCCTTTTCTACTGTATATATAATACCAGTTTGTGCGTTCTTAGCACCAATCTTAATAGGCATATCTGCCATATCTTCTGGTTTAATACGAAGTGCCGAACGGTTTATAACTTCCATTAACGAAGTTTTCCCTGCTCCATTATGACCAAAAAATATGAAGTGGTTGCCGTCCATTTCTTCTGATAACTTACTAATACCTTTGTAATTGGTTATCTCAACTTTCTTTAAATTAACTTTTGCCATTGTGTGTAAAATTTATTTATTATAAATGTTTGATAAATTGTATTGCTATTACTAATAACATTGCTACTATAATAGCAGCACATATCATTATAATAAGGTTAGTTGTTTCTTTTCTTCAATAGCGGATTGTAGGTTTTTCTTTGCTAAATCGTAGTAACTTTCTTTTAATTCAAAACCTATCCCTTTGCGTTGCATTTTTACCGCTTGATAAACCTCTGAACCAATACCCATAAAAGGTGTAAATACTGTATCCCCCTTGTTTGAATAAAGGTGTATTAATCTTTCAATAGTATCTAATTGCAAAGGGCATATATGCTTTTCGTCATTTTCATCCCTTCCATTTCTATATCCTTGTAATGTATTACCATAATTAATATCCATCCATACTGGCGAAGCGTATTTTTGCCACAAATCAACTGGTAAATCTGTATTTGTTACGGGGTTACTTCTTTCTCCATCCTTTCTAAATATCATTACATAGTCAGGAATACCGACACGGCTCATAGTGCTATCCTTTTTTACTTGCTTATGTAATAAACCTAATGCCTTTGTTCTTTGCATTTCAACTACTGGGTCTTTCCAAATGGTAACCCTTGAAGCATAAACAAATCCTGCATCCTCAAAAGCCTTCAATAATAATCCGCTAAAATCTCTCAACCCTATAAACCCATGCTTCCCCTTTTGTACAGGTAAATCCATACAATGAACCGCTACATTTCTCCCTTGCATCATTACTCTATGAAGTTCCTTAATTAAAAATGAGAATTGCGTTAGAAACTCATTGTAGTCCTTTGAATTGCCCATATCTTCTAAATGACTACTATAAGTATATAATTCAGCAAATGGTGGGCTAAAAACGCTTAAACCAATACTTTCGTTTTCAAGTTCTGTAATTAATTGAACACAATCTCCTTTCTTTATTTTATAGTGTTCGTTTACTTCCTCAGTAATATCGTAATTACCTGAACTTAATAACTGATTATTTAAGTTAGCATTGATAGCCTTAGACATTTCATCTTGCATAATTTTAAATTGTTTTTGTTTATTATCAATAGATTGTTTTACGTTTGACATTGTATCGGTAGTAATAAGATATATATTAACTTCTTTATCCTGACCAAATCGGTAACTTCTTCTAATAGCTTGATATAATCCCTCGAAGCTGAAATCTAAAGAAGCAAATATTTGATTTTGGCAGTTTTGGTAGTTCATGCCAAATGAAGCTATTTTCGTCTTGCTGACAAGGATAGAAAACTCGTTATTTGCAAAACCTAATAAATGTTTTTCTTTCCATTCGTTAGTATCAGAACCTTTAACTTCAACCGAATTAGGTAGTAATTTTCTAAGTAAATCCCCTTCTTCATTCTGTTTTATCCAAATTAAAAAGGTTTCATTATGTTTACTATTGACTATTTCAACTACTCTGTTTAATCGTTCTATTTTAGTTAATCGTAATTCCTGATTAAAGTTTGTCGCTGATATTGCAGCATCATTAAATAATCTGCCGTTTTCTCTTTGTGTGGTAATTATTTGTTCTTCAATTAAATTCAATGTAGGTAGATTATAACCATCCATTTCAAAACCTATATCAGAGGGGTTATTAAGCATTATAGCCCATGTTCCTATGAACTGGTAAAATAACTTTGTAGCGTGTCCTTTTAATCTCCATTTTGCAGTTTCTCCTCCATCGTGAACAAAATACATTGCTAACATCTCATTTCGGCTCATTACATCTAAAAACTCCGAATGGTTACCTAATTCCATTGGGTCATTAGGCGATGGAGTGGCAGTACAAGCCAGCTTATATGGAGTATTTTTAAACTCGTCCAATATTAGTTTTTTAGTAGCACCTTCAAAGTTTTTTAATATACTGGACTCATCAAGAACTATACCACCAAATACTGAACAATCTATATTTTCTAATTGTTCGTAATTAGATATAAATATACCTTGACCAAATACATCTGATTTTAACTTTTGGACTTCTATATGGAACTTTTTACCTTCGTTAATTGTCTGACCACCAACTGCCAATGGTGCAAGGATTAATACAGGCTTATTGGTCTTAATAGTAACGTGCTTTGCCCACTCTAATTGCATCAATGTTTTACCTAACCCACAATCAGCAAATATGGCATACTTACCAGCTTTTAAAGCCCGTTTAACAATAAACTTTTGAAACGGGAACATTGCGGAATTTAATTCAGATTCGTTTACTTCAAAACCACTTTCAATGTGTGTTTTTTGTTTACTTTTTAAAAATTCATCGTAAGTTTTATTCATATTTTTTAATTTAAAGCAAAATTAATATTTTATATTATATAAACAAAATATTAATTGTAAAATATTTTATTTTTCTATTTTAGGTAATATTACAATTTCTCCAAACTTTAAATGTAGTCTTTTAATTAATTCCTTAACATTAGGATATTCATTTAGTATTTTAGTAGCATAAGGGCTTATTTTAATTACTCGTCTTGCACGTTCAATATCTTGCACAATAAATGAATCGCCAGTTGTTAAATCACGAAATTTCATTTCACCTAACCATTCCCAAACATGGTCGTTTTCGGTATTACGGCATATTGCTATTTGCTTCTTTTCTTGTTCCATTATTTAATGATATAAGTTTATTCATAAGTTTATTTCTTTCATTTAATGCTGATGTAAGTGAATTATTAAAATCATTATTATAAGCTAAACTCAAAATAATCTTAGGAGTAGATAATTTATTAGAATAACTTTCTTTAAATTAACTTTTGCCATTGTGTATGTTTTATATTATAGTTTGATTTTCTTCTAATAGGTTTTCGGTGTCCATGTATTCTGCTAACCAATCGTTAGCATCCCTTATTTTAAAGGTTTCATGTAACTTAAAAAAGCCTAATCTATCAAGTTCTGGAAGGTCTTTTGCTTTATCCGAACGGATTGCGAACTCTCGGTGATAGATGTTATTGTGGGTGCGCTCTAATACTAATATCATTGTTTAATTATTTATTGGGTGAAAAACTGCATAAAGTAATCCAATAGCTATTATGGCTACAAAAGCCCAGAATACTATCTTTTCTGATGATTGTTCCCTATTCATAGCTTATTATTTAATTCGTTATCTGGGTCGTTAATTACGCTTGTTCTTTTATAAACTAAGTAAGCGATATACCCTATTAATGCAATTGTTAGCATATAACAGAATGCGAAGATTATAGGGTACATTATTTGCGTTGTGCTTGTTTCCATATTATGCGATTGTTTTTTCTTTTAATCTAAATACAGCAACGGTATAATTGTTAGCTAACCAATTTAGGTCAATTTCCGTTGATACATAAGTAATTTGAATTGTGTCAGTTGCTGGGTAATTACTTTGAATTGCAATTGGGAACTTTGACCCCATACAATCATCACTTAAATTGTGTCTTACTCTGTAATTTGCGTTTGTCATTTTGTTTAATTTTATGTTTTGAAAACACGAATATAATACTTTATATCATATAAACAAATTATTTACAAAGTATTTTTAAAATAATTTGTTTAGTCCTCAATTTCAATCGTATCGCCACTACTTATTTTGCGTTCTAATATATCAAAGAAGTTATATCCTTTTGCTTCTATGTGTTCTCTTACTTCTTTATTTTTGGGGGTTATTGTTACGGGTTTACCTGTTTTTGTTTTTGCGCAAGTTTCGGCTAATACATATCTATCTAAAACCCGATTCCATGATTCTATGTAAGAAACGCTATTACGATAATCTTCTGGAGTATTAAATCCATAATGCGATAAGTAAGGGGAATACTCAACCGCTATAATGTTTTTTGAAAAGCGCAAAAGAAGTTCATCGAATATAACAAGCGGCTCTAATGGTGGGGTTATCCCTTTCTCGAAGTAGTATGTCATTTGCTCAATATCGGCTTTATATATCGGTTCGCACCTTTCTGCGTTTATATTATATTGCCTCATTCTACAATCGTCTTTACAAACATATAATACAGATGCTGATATGTTGCCGTTTTTCTGATAGTGGTAACCTTGCATTTGGTGGGATGCCATAGGCTGTCCTTGCCTATCTACTTTATCAAAAGCGAAAGTAGAAACAGATTTAAGTTCGATTATTTTTTCAGATAACGTTTGCCCCGAAAACCTACCCAATATGTCTAATCCTATTTTATGAAGATAATCGGGCAAATTCAAATCTATTAACTTGTAAAGTTGTTCCTGATAGTCAATATAGCCACCAGCTATAAAGTCACACCTTCCATGTACTGATAAAAGATTTTCGTATGGCGTTGCATCAATCTTTTTTTCATCATGCTTTAAAATGCCGCTACCTACTAATACTTGTTTTACTACTTGCTCGAATATATTGCCGCAGAGAAATTTGCGTAAACTTCTATCATTTGGAGGATTAGTTGGCTGCAACCCAATCATTTTATGGTATCTATCATAAAAGCTGCCGCCTATCTCACTCGCATAAATATAATCTCTTTTTACAAGTGGGCGGTTTTCTTTCATTGCAAATTCATTCCAGATATTCGCAATGTTCCAATTAACGATTTTAGTTTCCATTTTGTGTTTTATTATTTTGGTGCTATTTTACAGTTGATACAATCTTTAGGCTGTATTAGTTCATTAAACATAACCCATTTTTTAAACTTTGTGTAATTTGTTTTTATTATAATATTACAAATGTACTCTATGTTATTTGTTTCTTTAAATCCGTTTTGTTGTTTATAAAAAGTAATAATTATGTCCTTTATTATAAATTCTTTCATTAAACCGTATTCATTAAACCATTTTCTTATTATTGGGTAATTATACATTTACTTTTAGATTTAGAGATTTTGAAGTGGTGTAAGATACAACCCCCTCCCCTTATGGAAAATACCAATAAGAGAGTTGAGTTGCACCAATTACTTTTGAGTTTTTCGACCCGTCAGTTTGGCTGATAGCGGTGAAAGAATGTTTTTAATATTCAATGTACAACCCCAAAGACCATACTATCATTTAAGCGTTTCCTATACAAAAAGAAACATTTTGTCGGTGTTACCCAACTTTGTAGTAAAATACGTTTAATGTGTACCTTAATCTGCTTCCAGCCTTACTTATGTGTAGTAAAGGCAACTAAAAAGAAAATCTCTCGATTAATGTGAGGGCATTAACGAGAGATTACTTTTGTAAGCGGTTGCTTAGATAAGTAACCTATAAACAATACCCTCATATTCTTTATAGACTGCATTGCAAATATATACACATTTTTCCGTAATACTCAAAAATATTTTTCACCCATTAAATTAAAAGAACTTTGCAAACATATATACTTAATCTTATATAAACAAATAGCTTTTATTTATCGTGTTTAATAATAACCGCTTTCATTTCTTCTATTGCTTCTGTATTACCTTTTAATAGGTGGTTTTTGATATGTGTTAGTATTTGCCAATCTTCTGGCTTTACTCCTTCAATAAGCGGCTTTGTTAGTTCTGTGGTGTTTTCAATTATTGCATCAAATTCGTTTTCGCACACATCAAATAAAGTAAGCATATCGTCTTTTACTTTATCTATTACTGAATCAACTTGCTTTAATCTTAGCTTTAACTCTTGGCGATATACTGTTGTATTCTTTAATTCGTGCATTAAGTTTAGTAATACCGCACTTACTGTAACATAATGTAAAAGGATTACAGCTTCCTTTTGGGTAATTTTAGTTTGTGGCATATAGTTTATAATTCATTTTGTAATTCAGATACTAAATCCCCGATATTGATATTTGTATAGGTGTGCATGAATTTTTGTAAATCTTCACACATCTTTTTGCCCATATTAAACCTATCTTCTATTTCCATGTTATCTGCATTTTGTATGGTTACCATTTTATCCAGAATTAAAGAGCAAAATATATTAATTATAGCGATTGTACCATCTATTGGGAAATCGGGCTTTATTCCTCTTCCTATGCAATAATTTTGCAATGCTACATCTATTTGAATAAGCGGGTCTGTTAATGATTCTCCGAAAGTCATATTGTGTGGTTTTTATTTATCTAATACTATATTAGGAAATACTTGTTTTACAAAATTATTAAACAATTTATTTTCTACTTCTTTTCTCAATTCTTTAATCTTTGGTGCATAATCTATATTGGTTTCACATTTAGAATGACATTCCAAACATAATAATGCAATATTAATAGGTGAATATCTAAATTGAGGAAAATTTCTTTTTTCTAATATATGATGAAACATAAATGTCTTAGGTTGTGAACCTAAGCTACAATTACAATTAATACAAATGTGCTTATTTATATCCCATATTTTTTTATAGAATATCTTATCTTGCTCAAACGTTTGTTTATCTATTTCTATTTGCGCTTTCCTTTTAGCTGATACTTTAGGTATAGTATAGCGTTTTTGGGTTTTGGGCTGCTTTGCCGCTTCTTTTATTGCTCGTATATGTGCTATTGACATTTGTTTATATTATATTAAGTTTAGTAATTGCCTTTCAAATGATTTAGTTGGTTGTATTCTCTTATTATTTTCATCCAGCACTTCTATTATATTTATTATAACATCATCTTCGCCTATTTCGTGGTAACCATGTCCTTCTGTATATTGTTTAGGATGGCGTTTTATTTTCTCTATATACATTACAGTATATTCAATATTATTGATTTCAATTATTTTCTTTAACATACATTTTTATCTTTTAATAGCGGTAATAGCTGTATCACAATTTATTATTATAGCATCCAAAACGGAAATAATATTATTCATTGGTTTAATTTATTTTGCAAATATAGTTATTATCTTTTATAAACAAAATATTTTTATAGAAATATTTATTTTAAAAATAAATTTGGCTTGTATTCGCAACTTATATATATCTTTGTCCTCGTTGGGCTGATAATCCAACAAAGTTTACTCACTTAGTAACAAACGTAAAATGGTAACAATTATTAAAAACATTTATTTTATTATACACTCCTTTCGGGTTGATTGTAGTAGGTTATACCATTATCCTACTAATCCTTATCAGAACAGTCAATCCGCAAGGGGTTAATTTTTACAATTATGAGTAAAACATTTAAAGCGGAAAATATAACCGCACTACTTTACAGTAAAAGCCAAAATTGCTTCCACATTGAACCCTTACAAGAATATATAATATCTCAATACAAAAGCTATATAATAGGTGGTAATCTACAAGGTTATCAATTAATAGGCGTTTTTGAAAGTATAGAAGAAGCTAACGATTGGACTGAAAAATACTACAATTGGAAGAAAAGAGCATTTATTAAAACAAATAATGCAGTAGTTAAATTAATAAATCTATAACCAAATGGAAGGTTGGACTAAGTTATATAGGAAGCTATTATATAACCCTATTTTTAGGAAAGCTGAACTTTTACAAATGTTCATTTATTGTCTTTTAAGGGCAAATCACGAACCTAATAAGTTACTTTTTAATGGCGAATTATTAACCATAAATGAGGGGCAATTTATTACAGGTAGAACAGAATTATCTAAGGATTTAGGCAGTAAAGAGTCAATAACCTACAAAAGAGTTAGACTATTAGAAAAAATGGAATTTATTAACATCAAAAGTAACAACAAATTTTCTATTATAACCGTTGTAAATTGGGCATCTTATCAAATTTCAGATGAAATAAGTAACAGCAAAGGTAATAACGAAGTAACAACAAAAGAACAACAAAGTAACACAGACAAGAATGATAAGAATGATAATAAAATACAAAATACAATAGAACTATTACATAAAGAACCTAAGAATATTAAACAACAAAAGAAAGTAAATACACAAATACAAGTGCCTGAAAATATTTTTTTGGAATTTGCAAAATCCGAATATGAAAAAATTGGGAAAGAATTTTCAGAGTACGAATATTCGGTTAGGGCAAAATACGAATCTTGGGCAAATGCTGGTTGGAAAGATGGGAATGGTGAACAGATAAAAAACTGGAAATCGAAATTTAAAAACACTCTACCTTACCTGAAAGCGATAAAAATAATTCCAATACCACAAAAAACAGAATCATTGCAAGGAAATTCTGATTTTGAAAATTACAAGCAACGTTCGCAAGAATTAGGCAAAACTATTTAAAGGCTAAATTTCGATTTAAAAAATAAGTTTGATATGTATATACTAATTTCGATATAAAGTGTCAGGAATGTATCTTAAAATTTAATTTAGAGGTATTGTTCGATATATTTCAGGTTTATATTTTCCATTTATAAGATAAAATTACAAAAATATGATAGTTACAGTTTTTAAAAATGTGTTTTCAAAAGAGCCTTTTTATTATCCAATAAATAAAGCCTTAGAGCGTATAAAAATAGGTAAAAGTAAGGAGTTAATTTTAGAAGTAAGAAATGCTTTAGATAAAAATAAAGCAAACAAATTAAAGGCTAATTTACCCAGCGTTTGTTTTAGTGGAGTTTTTGGTCCTGATAGGACTGATGACCAATTAAAACAACATAGTGGTTTTTTAGTTTTAGATTTTGACGATGTTGAAGATATAAGAAGTAAACAGGAGGAATTAATAAATCATAAATTTACTTATGCTTGTTGGATTAGTCCTTCTGGTAAAGGATTAAAAGTTTTGGTAAAAATAGCTGATGGAAGTAAACATAGAGAGCATTTTCAAGCATTGCAAGAAATATTCCCAGAAATAGATAAATCAGGTATAAATATTTCCAGAGTATGTTATGAAAGTTATGACCCAGATATTTACATAAACGAAAATGCAGAAGTTTATAAAAAGTTTAAAAAGGTTGAAAAGAATGTAGTTAGAGATATTGTTAATATAGATTATTCAGAAAGTTTTAGAAATATATTAAAATGGCTGACTAATAAAAACGATGCTTTTGTTACAGGAGAAAGAAATCTTTATATTTTTAAGTTATCATCCGCTTGTTGTCGTTTTGGAATAGATGAAAATTCAGCAATAAGTTTAATTTCTTCTGAATATACTGTTAGTAATGATTTTACTATGACAGAAATGAAGAATGCTATAAAAAGTGCCTATATTAGAAATTCTAAGCTATATGGTTCAGCATCTTTTGATAAAGAAAGATTAGTTGATAAAATTACAAGGGGTGAGATAAACGTAAAAGAAGAATTTAAAAATGAAGATGAAGAATATTATAGAGTAGAAGATGTTATTTATGGCATTGATGTAAAAGAAAAGGCTTTACTAATTAATGAAAGAGGATTTGAAAAGGTTAATGGTATTGGTTGCCCAGAGATAGATTATTTATTTAAACCTAAAAGAGGAGAGCCTACATTATTGACTGGTATAGGGAATTATGGTAAAAGTGCATGGAATAAATGGTATTTACTTTGTAGAATATTATTATACGGTGAGAAAATAGCAACTTTCTCTCCAGAAGATACCCCAGCAGAAGAATACTTCCATGACTTTGTTGAAATGCTATTAGGTTGCGAGTGTACACCATACAATCCAAATAAGCCACATACAAAAGTATATGAAGCAGCTTATGATTTTATTTCAAAATATTTATTTTATATAAATTCTGAAATGCTATTGCCAACTCCCGAATATATAAAACAAAAGTTTTTAGAATTAATTGTACAAGAAAAGGTTGATTATTGTGTAATTGACCCTTTTAATCAAATGACAAACGATTATAAAGGTTTTGGAGGTAGAACGGATAAATACCTTGAAACTTTATTATCAGACCTTACAAGGTTCTATCAAAAGAATGATGTTTATGGTTGGATTGTAGCGCATCCACATAGTATGAAAAAAGTAGGCTCTGGAACTATGCAAGGTAATTACGAATGTCCAGATATATTTGATATTAACGATGGGGCGATGTGGAATAATAAAATGTACAACATATTAGTTTACCATAGACCTTTTGCTCAAACGCAACCACAAAATCCAGCAGCCGAATTTTATTCTAAAAAAATAAAGAAAAAAACAGTAGGTAAAAAGGGATTTACTGAAATGTCTTATATATGGGATGAAAGAAGATTTACAGTAAATGGAGTTGATATGATAGATAGGATATTAAGAAAAAAGAATTTAAACTTTTGGGAATATCATGTAGGGAAAGAACAGAGTATAGATTTTAGCCAGTTTGCGCCACTATTTGATGAAAATAAGATAGATGAATGTCCATTTTAAAATAAACATATTATTAATTAACAAATAAAAACAACAAAAACAAATGAATCATTTAATTGTAACAGGTAGAGTAGGTAACGATGCAACAACGGCAAACGTAAGCGGTAAGTCTGTGATTAATTTTAACGTGGCGCATAGTGAGCGATACCGCAACCCAAACGGGGAAAATGTAGAAAAGACCGTTTGGTTTAGTGTGCAGTATTTTAGTGAAAAGGTTAGTATAGCAGCCTATATTAAAAAGGGAACGCAACTAACTGTAATAGGTAGTGTAGATGTTCGCCAGTATGACGATAGAAACGGCAATAAAGTAGCACAATTGGTTATACGGGCTTCTAAGATTGAGTTATTAGGCAGCGCACCAACTAATACAGAGCAACAAGCAAAATCGCCAGTATCTGAAACAAAGCCCGTCAGTAGTGGAGTTGCTGATATTTATGCTGGTAAGTCAGAACCTATTGACAATTTGCCTTTTTGATAAAAAGTAAACAAATAGTAAATTGTAATAAATAAGTTGCTATATTTGCAAAATATGAAAGTCAATAATTTTAGAAACATATCAGGTAGTATATTGGTTATAATGTCAGATAATCGGGGTATTGTAAGTAATATCGAAAATTGCGAATACAATACCCTTTGCGCCCTGATTAACTATAACTATTGCAAAACTTATGGATATGGGTTTAAATACTTTATACCACATAATAATGGGGATTATTTTTTACTGAATAGCGTTTCGTTATCTGGTGCAGTTAGGTACACTTCATGGAATAAGATAATATCTACTATAAAAGCTATACAGTATTATCCCCAATATGAGTATATAGTATATATTGATTCCGATTGTATCTTTAATAATTTAGGTATATCATTAACAGATTATTGTAAAAATATTAATGTAATAAGTGGGGTTGATGGGGATAAGGCAAATATATTATTTATGAATGATAGACCATTTGAAGTGTATAAGCCATGCGCTGGTTTCTATATTATAAAGAATAGTTTTGATTCTTTAAACTTCTTAATAGATTGGTTTAATATAGATAGAAACGACTGTAATTTATTTCACCCATACGAGCAAAAGGCGTTATATTCTATATTTGATAAGTCGGGCGAAATAGTATTAATTGACGATTATATGTTTGTAAGGTATGGTGAAGGGCAGTTTTTGCGGCATATCGGAACCCACGAAAGTCAAAATAGAATACCATTCTTTAAAAGTAAAGTAGCTGAATTGGGTTTAGATAATGAATTATTGTTATCTGGAATAAATAAACAAATTATTAAATACGATATTAACGATATTATATGAATAAAAGAGAAATGGCAGAACAAATAGTTGCCAAAATGAAAAATGTAAAACAAATAAAGATTTCAGATTATTCTGTAATTTATGAACCAACAGCCATACAACTTGCTAAAGTTTGCGTTCATTTTATATTGAATGCAAATCCGCACTCTAATCATATGAATACGAATACTCATTCTACTATGGAATACTGGTTAGGAGTTCAGGAAGAAATAAACAAATTGTAAATGCGCCATATTATTCCTATTTCTGGTAAAGACAGTTTAGCTACTGCATTAGTTCAGATAAAAAGAAAGCCAGAACTTAATTACGAGTTTGTATTTAATCCTACTGGTGCTGAATTACCATGTGTATTTGATTGGATTAATAATGTAGAAAAGTATTTAGGAAAACCGATAGCAAGGGTAGGCGAAGATTTAATAGAAATAATTGAAGATAATAATTACTTTTTACCAAGTAGGCAATCAAGATATTGTACAAGACAAAGCAAAATAGAACCATTTGAAAAGTGGATAGGTAAAGAAGATGCTAATGTATATTATGGCATTAGAGCCGATGAAAATAGGGGGGGGGGTATGTAAATAACAAGTACCCTAATATAATCCCTTCATACCCTTTAAAAGAAGAAAACATAGGGATAAATGAAGTGTATGAGATAATTAGTTATGTTGGATTAAAGCCACCTACTTTCTTTTGGCAATCTGTATATGATGAAGTTTGTAAATATACAAGTATAGAAGATATTAGAGGGTTGCTTACTGAATGGCAAATAGATATGATATTTTCATGGAGAACAAGGGCAAATTGTTATTTTTGTTTTAATCAAAGAAAATATGAGTGGGTGGGTTTATTAGAACACTACCCAGATTTATTTTGGATAGCAGAAAGTTTAGAACATAATGGAAGCGAATATTTTTGGAATGGTAAAGATTATCCTTTAACAAAGATAGTAGAACGAAAAGATGTTATAAAGATGAAAAGGGTAGATGCTATAAGAAAATTAATAATGAAAATAAGAGCCAGTAAAACACAACAGCTACAATTTTTTGATTTACAAAAAGAAGATGGTTTTGAGGATTTTTTTAGAAATACAAGTTGCGGTTTGTTCTGTGGTAAATAAAAAAAATGAAAAAACAAAAAAAACTTTGAGCTAAAAAATATTTAGTATATTAAAAAATTAACAAATTATAAATGAGCAAAATTAAAGTATTAGCGCACGTTTCTAATCCAAACTCTGGTGTATATTTTCACAGAATAGTAAACCCATTAAATTATATATTAGGGGAATTTGATATAAAGTTTATTGACTTACATAATGGTATGCCGTTATCTGATTTAGAATGGGCTGATGTTCTTATAATAAGCAGAGCATTAGATAATGAAGCAAGTGTTACTAAGGAATGGTTAGATAGGTACAATGTAAAGCTAATAGTTGATATTGACGATAGCCCGATTATTCCAGATAACCACCACTATAAGGGTAATATCTTTACGGGATATTATATTGATTACCTTAAAATTGCCGACCTCGTATGGGTAACTAATAATACATTAAAAGAATTTTCACTACAATACAATAACAAGGTTGATATAATACCTAATGGGCTGCCATTTGGATATGACCAATTTAGCGAATTTAACCCTAAATTTAACGGCAAAGTAGGCTTTATGTATTCAGCTAACTTAGTACATTATAATGATGCTGAATTATTAAAGGGTGCTATTAAGTCCGTAAACAAGCAACCTTTATTCCAGAATAGATTTACATTCAGCTTATTAGGTAGATTTAAGAGCAAAGCCCATATAGATAATAAATTGTGGGATAAAATGGAAGATATATTTAATTCTGGTAAACGTAATAACCCGAATTTTATAAGCATACCATTAAAGGGCGTTTCGGAGTATATGTATTCAGTAGGTTTAGGTAGTATAGGAGTTGCGCCACTTGTTGATAATACATTTAATAAATGCAAAAGCAACCTGAAAATACTAGAATACGCATCAAAGAAAATGCCATGTATAATAAGCGGTGTTAGTTCCCAAATAACCGATAACCCACCTTGTATAGTAGCTAAAAATACTAAAGATTGGATAGATGCTTTTATGTATTATATGCAAGATGAAAGCCGAATAGTAGAAGATGGCGAAGCACTAAATAGATGGGCGAAAAACAACTTTGATATAAAACAAACAAATTATAAAAGAGTTAATTCAATAAATAATTTGTTTATATAAGAATAAGTCTATATATTTGCAAACGATAACTAAAATAGAATAATAATATGACAGAAAGGCAAGTATTACAAGCAACAGAAGAACAGATGGAAGCTAGTAAGTTCTCTAAATCTATTTATAAGCTAAATGAATTAAAGAATGTTGGCGATATGATACTATTGGATGAAACAGATAATTTACAATCTGTAAGAAGCGTTGTATCTAACTATAAGAGGCGGCACAACTTCAAAGGAGTAATGAAGGTTGTAAAAGACCATGTTAATAACCGACACATGATTATTAGATTATCTTAAAATTAATTGTACATGGACTTTATTTTATTTCCTTCAAGGTGTCTTATATTTATAATTTATGTTATTTGCCATCCTATGCTATGTTATAAGGCACTTTATTCAGAAGAAGAAGAATGCCAGTATTATAAAGGAGTAATTGATGCGGATTTAGAGTTTTACTTTTACTATTACGAACACATTACAACCATTGTTTTAATTTTGGCGTTTTTAGGTTTTATAGTCTGGAGATAAAAAAACCGCACATTACAAAATGTACGGCTAAGAATGTAATTAATAAAACTACAAAATAAAAAATGGACAAACCAAAATCAGCAATAGCTTTGCTGCGATAATGCAAAGATAATGATAAATAAAGTATTAAACAGTCAAATAGGATATATTTTTTCTTTTGCAGAAACAGATTACAAATTAACCATTTTTGCTAACTGTTATCTTCAAGCAAGACAATACTTATCAGCGCACCCACATTTATATGATAAAACTGTAATTGATATGTGTTGCTTTACACCGATAACTGGAATGACTAAAAGAAAGGTGCTTAATGGCACTTTCTTATGGGTTGGGGTTGAAAGCCCAGATGGATGGAGAAGGATTGAGTGAAAATAAACAAATTATAAATTTAATTATATTATGATACAAAATAAAAACTCTGTTGTAACTTTACTTATTACTAATAAAACATCGGATGATAGGATAGTTAAACTATTTAATTGTAATGATTTATTTCATACATCATGTGATAATGATATAGAAATTGAGAACATTTTTTCTGGAACTTCATATAAAGAATTATTATGTCTTTTATTATCGTCAGATAACAAAATGGAGTTTAATGATATTATAATGCTTGATACATTAATGGAAGATACATTGTTAAAGTATTATTTTAAAGCATTATATGGAGAAACTGCGATTTCATTTATTAAGCTATATAAACATAAAGACCAACAACAACAAACTATGATAGGTACACACGAAAAAAATTTAAGTGTTACTATTAAAAATGGTTGTTATATAGAATATACAGCTAAGGCTAATACGAAGGTTGAAATAATATTCCGTAATATAATAGAAACTTCTATTCCTAACGTAAAATAAAGAAATTAAGGTAATGATATACGTGTTTACACTTATAATAAATATTGCGAGATGGAGAAGTGGTTATCTCAAGGGTTTCATAATCCCTAAGTCGGTGGTTCGATTCCACCTCTCGCTACAACAGTGTTGGGGAAATTATGAAAAATATACTACGATAGCCAAGTGGACCACTCAGCAACTATCAAATGTCGTGTGAAGCCAACAGGTCGGTTACTAACATAAAAGTAAAGGTATGGTATTAGTGGTTTTAATATCTTATTTGTAACTGGATAGATACCAAAACTCTATAATTTATAAAAAAAGTTCTTTGTATATTAAAATTATTTACTAACTTTGCGAATAGTTATCCGTTAGAGTTTAGTAGTGCAGACTAAAACGGGTAAATCTTTAAGGATTATCCCCTTTAAGAATTGCCCCGAAAGCACAGCACTACCTTTTGGGGCTTTTTTTCCCATTCGCAACAATTTTGGAAAACGGGTTTTTGCCCACGCATTAATCCCACGTGTGATTCGTAAATAATTCGTAGTTATTAATGTAGTTATATTGTTTTGGTTTAAAAGACTTTTCGCAATATAATGGATAGGCACAATCGAAATCGAGCAATGTTTTAGCCGACAACTCGAACTTGAAAAGTAGAGATACTTCTTATAGCAAAGAAAATGATTGTGTCCTCCTATTAAAATGGTTAGCTACTTCTGCTATAAGGTTTTTTTAGAAGTATGTTTAACTTTGAAGGGGATAGGGAACATTAGGTTAGCTGAGTGCATTATAAAATGCAATTCTCTATTTTCAAGGGATAAGGCTTTTTATGTTATATTAGAATATAAAATAATAAAAAATAAACAAATGATAAATAAGATAATTTCGATAGTGGTATTTGTTATATTAGGAGTAGCAATAATAATGTTAGTCTTAGATAATAAAAAGGGGAAGGATGCAGCAAATTCATATCAAGGACAAATAAAGGCTTTATCCTACAAAAATGATAGTATATTAAAGCGGCAAGATTCTCTGGAATACGAATACGCTGAATTGCATATACAGTACAACAACCTTTCACAAATAAACAACCAATTATTCGCACAATATAATAACGCAAAACATGAAATTGATTCACTTAAAAAAGTTCGTAACTATATTACCAAAGTTGATAGTTCTGTTTATAGGCTTAATTGTAAGCAGTTGTCCGATTCGCTCTCAATCCCTAAATTCTAAGGATTCAGTAGTTGTAATATCTAAGGCAGCAGCCGAGCAAAGATTAATAGAACTAAAAGCATATAGAATAGTTAAGCAAATGGTATCTGATTTATTATTTACCGATTCTATACAATCAGCTATAATAGCAAATGATAGTTTAAAGTTTAAGCTAACAGATAAGGAACTGGCGGTTAAAGATTCTATTGCATATAACTATGCTTTAATGAATATAAATAGCCAAAGAATGTATCAGATAGCAAATAAAGAAGTAACTAAACAGAAACGGGTTAAAATAGTGTCATGGATAGTATCGGCGGCTTTAGCCGTATTATTAATTATCAAGTAAAATAAAAAATAAACAAATTATAAAATGAGTGTAATTAAGTTACCAAACAACCTATTAGAACTAACAAGAGTGCAACAAGAGAAGCAATTAACCGACCTATATATAGCAGTAGGTAAAGACTACGATAACATATTTAAGATGTTGGGTAGATTGAGAGGTGGCGAAAGAATAGATGCTGATTATCTTGCTGGTAAAAGAGAGAAAAAAAAATAGATTATGCCATATAGTTTCAATGTATTACTTACAACAATAGGCAGACCGACATTATATAATATGCTTCTTAGTTTAGAAAACCAACTAAACAAAGAAGATTACCTAACTATTGTAATTGACCATAAAGAAGTAGCGGATTTTGTTTTTAGTTTAGTGTTAAAGCTGCATTTTAAGTGTACAGTAACAGTTATAGTAAATAGTCAAAACTTAGGTTATTACGGACATGGCAGCCGTTCCCGTTATCAAAATAACCTATTGGGCGATTTTATAATCAATGCAGATGATGATGATACATTTGCCGAAAACGCTTTTGAAGCTATAAGGGAAAACGCAACCAATAAAAATACACTTTACTTATTTAAAATGGTTGATTGTGCTGGGTTTACTTATTGGAATGAAGATACACGAAAAAACGGGGTAAAAATAGGTAACATAGGTACTCCATGCGGAGTTATACCTAATAACAAAAAACTACCTAATTGGGGTAATGAATATGGAGGGGATGGGCAATTTTATATTGACATAACAACAAGCCCGACATACATAAGATACGAACTTATTGATTTTATTATATATAAAGTAAAGCACTAATATATGACTAAGGCAGAGAAAAATAAGTTATCAGATAATATAGGGGAGTTGCAAGAGCGTATAAATGATATATGTGGCGTGTTGAGTTCTTACACTACAAAAAAAGAACCATATAACATAGATTCTCAATATACAGAGATAGCATTAAGATTGATAGATGAAGGTATAAGAGTTGCCGAAAATATCATAGCAATGCAAAAGTTAATTGGGGCTAATCCAGAGTGGGATATAAGAATGTTAAAATCATTTATAATACTAAAAGAAAGAAATTTAAACAATATTAAACAACAAGTAAAACAAACACAAATGAACAAAGAACAAGTTGCTAAAGTAGCACACGAAATGAACAAAGCATTTTGTGAAAGTATAGGCGATAATTCGCAACCTAATTGGGACGATGCTCCACAATGGCAAAAAGATTCAGCACTTTTGGGAGTGCAATTTCATCTTGACAATCCAGATGCAAGTCCGAGCGCATCGCATGATTCGTGGTTAAAGCAAAAAGAACAAGATGGATGGAAATATGGTGAAATAAAAGACCCCGAAAAGAAAGAACACCCTTGCTTTGTATCTTACCATCAATTACCAGTAGAGCAGCGTTCAAAAGATTATATATTTAAACAAGTAATTCACAGCTTAAAACCATATATAAATGAATAAAGTAAAATTAGTAAAAGACCCCAAAAATGATGGGTACTTAGTAGAAAAGGAAGGGCAACAATCAAGATGTGCTAATATCGCACCTTTCCCGACCCAAGATAAGTTTGGTGGTATTCAAATGTTATTTGTTCCTTGCTCTACCAGTTGCCCAAAATGCAATATACAAGCCGATGGAAAAACACTAAACATTAGCTGCAATGGTACAGAAACAATATTCGATATTCAGGAAACAGCCAAAGTAGAAAAGCCGACTGTTAGCGGAATTATAGCATCAGCTTAGTAAATGATACGACAATTTTGTAAATTTATAAATAGGCGCACTCATGGATAACGTAACAGTTTTATACTTTCCTTTGTGAAACGTTCGATTTTCTTCGTGTGTGTTCAGAGCCGTTTATCCTTAATTGGGTAAACGGCTTATTTGGTTTCATTTAAAATGTGTACTTTTGTAACCGTAATCAATAAAATATATTTAATATGTCCGAGAAAGGCGTAATAGTAAATAAACAAGGAGTAAGTACAGATGGCACAAAAGGCGGCTTATTTGTAGGTAAAAGGCATAGTCAAGGTGGCATAGAAGTAGATGTAGTGGGCGGTGGCAAAGTAGAAGTAGAAACAGATGAAGCCCTGATAAAAAATGGTAGTGCAAATACCAGCAAAACAGTTTCCTTCGATGGGAAACAAATGACACCTAAAGAAGTTTTATCTAAAATAAATACTGCATATAATGGAGTTCCTATTAAAAAGAAAGGTGGAGAAATAGAGCCAGAAGAAGATTTAAGCAAAAGGTGGGATAAGAAAATAACAAGTGTAAAAACCCTATCAAATAACATAAGAAAATTACGCTATAATGTTTCTAATGACTTAAAAAGTCAAGATGAAAAAACCTTTTTGACAGCATTAGCAATTAGATTAATGGATATTACAGCCGAAAGAGTAGGAAACGAAACAAGTGCTGAAAATGGTCATGTAGGGATTACTGGATTAGAAAAAAACCACATTAAAATTGTAGATAATAAAATATTTCTAAATTATACAGGAAAGTCTGGTGTTGAGCATGAAAAAACAATAACCGATACTGAATTATCAGAATATCTTAAAAAAGCAATTAAAAATTCATCCACTAATTATGTATTTTGTACGAGTGATGGATTTTGCATAAAAAATAATAAAATAAATAGATACTTAAATAAATTTAATATAAGTGCAAAAGATATTAGAGGTTATTCAGCAAACAATTGGATAATTGAACGGCTTAAAAATGTTGATATTTCTAATAAAGAAACACAACGTAAAAGGCAATTTAATGAACAAGCTAAATTAGTAGCTAAGAAAGTAGGTCATGGATTAGCAACACTAAAAACACATTACTTAATCCCAGAAATAGAATATGAATTTATTGAAAAAGCTAAATTGATAAATATTAGTGATTTAAAAATGAGTAATGGTGGTAACTTACAAAAAGGTGATGTACTAAAAATGGGCGTAAAAAATTACATAGCCCAAAGAAAATCAGAAAAAGAAATTGGAAAGCCAGTAGTAGTAGAAGGTGGCGCAATTGTTATAACAAGAAATGCAGTTTTAGACAATAAAACAAAGCATGAGTTCAACGGGAAAATGCTAACTAATAAAGAAATACTATCTGAAATAAATAAAATGAATGGTGGAGTAGATTTTGCTAAAGTTGGTAATGTAGATTGCGGATGCGAACATGGTATGAAACAAGGCGGCAAGTTATCAAAAACACCAGCACCTAAAAAAGACAGAATTTATGGTAGTAAAGTGAATAAGGAAAATTCATCTAAAGACCTATTAAGTTCTAAAGAAATAAAGTTTGATGCCACTACTTTACTTTCTATATCTAATAAAGTAAAGGAACACAATAAAAAGCACCCGAACAAAAAGATAACATACGAAGCTGCAAAAGCAGTAGTAAGGAGAGGAATGGGGGCTTATTCTTCATCACATAGACCAACTATAAAAGGCGGTAAACCAAATAGTAGAGTTGCATGGGGATTAGCAAGACTAAATGCTTTTCTTTATAAGGTGGTAAATGGCAAATCAAAATCTGGTAATTATTCACAAGATGATGATTTAATGGATGAATTGAATATACCACATAAAAAATTTAAAGAAGGTGGTAAAATACTTTTAGCACCTAATGGTAAGCCTTCAAATTTAACACCAGAACAATACGATTTAGTTCGTACACCAGCTTTTAAAAAATGGTTTGGCGATTGGCTTAAAGTAGCTGAAGCTAAGATAAATCATAGTGGCATAGATGATGTTACCCTTGAAAATCTTGGTAGAGATGTATCCAAAGTTGTAGACGAAAATGGAGAGCCAAAAATAATGTATCATGGAAGTAGAGGGGATTTTAATGTATTTTCTAATAAAAATGAGAATAAATTATCTTGGACTGAAGGTGGTTTTGGTTTTTATTTTACATCAAATTATAATTATGCTTTAGGGTATGGTGAAAGAGTAATAAATGCGTTTATTAATTCAAGAGCAATTAAAAAATCAAATGAAAGTGAACACGCCTTAGTTAATGAAAATGATTTATATAAATTGCGTAAAAGTGGTTTTGATTCAATTTATTTTGATGGAAAATTTACAAATACAAGTGGCAAAAGGTCTTATAAAGATGATGAATTAGTGGTATTTGAACCTAATCAAATAAAACTTGCTGATGGCACTAACACTACATTTGATGCAAATAATCCAGATATAAGATACGATATGGGCGGTATATTACCCGAACAAGGTACATTATATACAAAAGACAAAACCCGTAAATTAGAATACATAAAAAAGGGAAACGAATATGTATTTAAAGTTTACGATGCAGAAATAAATCCTGTTAAAGATTATAAAAGAAGTCAATACAAAATAAATAATAACGAAGCGGTAATGACTTATAAACAATTTATTAATTACTTATATGCTGAATTATTTATAGACGATAGATACGATAGTGGTGGTCAAATAATAGAACCATACGAAGAAAAACCTATCCTTTGCGAAAATTGTGGATATACATGGGATAAAAAAGAGATGGCTTTCGGTGGCAATGTAGATTGCGGATGCGAACATAGTATGGAAGAAGGGGGAAATATAGATACATGGATAATATCCGCTTTAACCTCAAATAATGAAATATTATCAGAAAAAATAAATCACCCTATAACACATAAAGAGATATTTGATAAATATAAAAAAGATGGATATACAATAGTAGAATGCCAAATATATAAGGTAAGTAATATATCAGTTATTGATAACTATAAAAATGCCCTTGAAAAGTATATATTATCAAAATACGGGCAAAGTATAAAATGGGGAAAAACATTTATACCCTATGAAATAATTGGCGAAAAGATTATTATTTCAGATACTTTAGTTATAACAAATAGCGGCAAAGAAGTAAATGTTAAACCTAAAGATTTATTTAACTATTATAGTGGCGGTGGCGAAATAATAGAACCATACGAAGAAAACACAATAGCAGAACAAAAGTTAAATGAATTAGATAAAGGTATTAAAATAGAAAGTACCGAACATTCAGAAACATTAGATAAACTTGAAAGCGGCGAAATAGATACATCAGAAGCTATAAGAGAAATAGCAGAAACACATATAGAAGAAAACCCTAATTATTATAAAAGTGAAGATTTAAAATTAAATAATATGTATTATATAAAAAAAGAAGATTTAGGTGTATTAGACAGTAGCCCTATAATCGTAGTAGGTACTGAATTTTATAGTGAAAATGGAAATGAAAAGTGGATTGTTGAATATTTTACTGATAAAGAAATTAAACTAAAGCATACACCCAAAAGTGTTTTATCTAATGAATTGGGCGAAAAGTCATTAACATACGAACAAGTATTAGAATTATTTAAAAATAATCACTTGTCTATAAAAAATATATTAAACGATAGAGAATTAGAGTTGGCTTTATCTTTAATTAAAAAGGAAATTTCTAATATTAACCATATTGAAAAGCATAAAGTCTTAGAAGCTGAAAAAGAAGAATTATCTAAAAAGCCGCCAAAGATAATTAGAATAGTTAATGGAATAGAAATAAATGATAGCGACATTTCTGATAATAAATTATTAAAATAACAAATTAAATAAAAATACTACTTTTGTAAAATCTAAAAATAAAAAAATGACAAGTAAAATAAAAACAAGTAAAAAAGAATTGGCATCTGAAAAAATAAAAAGTCTTTTAGCAAAAGCTAAAGAAAAAAGAGAAATGGCTAAAGGTGGAAAAATAAAAGAAGTTGATTTTGAAAATTCAAATTTAATTCTTTATGGTTTTGGTAAAGATACAAATGGGAATAGCATTGTAAAAATTGGGTTTCCGAATCAAAGAGCATTTTCTATTCAGACTAATAACATTGGACTAGAAACATCTCACAATAAAAGAGGTTATGCGGTTCACGAATTAGACCAAAAAGAAATTGATAGCATTGAAAAAGAAGTAGTTGAATACTTAAAAGAAAATGGAACAAAAGAACAAAAGGCTAAGTTAAAAACATATTCTACTTATTCTGATGGTGGTGAAATTTCAGAGTACGAGGTTATTATAAATAAAGGCAGTAAAAACGAAAGAGTTTTAGCTGATTTCGCTACTAAAAAAATAGCTGAAAATTTTGTTTATGATTATGGATTAAAGCATCCAAAAGCTAAATTATCTATTTGTAAAGTAGATGAAAAAAGTCATAAAATGTCTGGTGGTGGTATGATGGCTAAAGGTGGTGAAGTTGATGAAGAAAGTCATTATTTTAAAAATATTGTTAAAAGAAATTTATTAGAGTTAAAAGAAGATATAAAAAATTCAAAAAATACAAGAGAATCAGAATTTTATAAAAACAGATTTGATGTCCAATTGAGAGATTATGCAAGGGGATTAGGTATTAGTGAAAATGAATTAAAAAACAAGTTATCAAATCAATATGCTAAAGGCGGTAGAGTAGGTAAAGACACTTACTTAAACCCACCAGAGAATCCTAGTTATATGATTTCAAGGGATGCACAAAGAAGCGAAAGGGCAAAGCCGTCAGGATGGAGATATACAAACGCAGGTGCGAAACGCTTAAAAATAGATAACACAAAAGCATATCCGTCTAAAGAACATATTGAAAAATATAATGGTAAATACTTTACTGATAGGGACGGAGTGGAACACCGTTATATCTACATAGAAAGAAGGGCTGATAAAGCCGATATGAGAAGGGGCAAACCTTATCTTGAAAGAGGTGGTAAAATAGAAATGGCGAGAGGTGGTGCTGTTGGTGGTAATAGTGGATATGTAGGATATTCAATGAGCAAAAGAGCCGAACAGGCTTACGATGATGGGAAATTAACATATTCAAAGTTGCCTATATGGGCTAAAAGGATGGTCGATAGTGGAATGGCAACTACTAATGAATGGCATCATACATCTTCTTATGGGAATAAAACATCTTTTTTTAATGTGCAACAATTTTTCGACCATCTGACAGACCAAGAAAGGGAAAAATACAACATAGAAGAAATTGAAAGTTTTAAAGATGTTCCAAAGCCACTTATTAAGGATATAGACGAAAAGGCAAAGGCTCAACTTAAAAAGAAAAACAATATAAAAGAGGTTCGTAAAGGATATGTAGATGCAGCGAAAAAAGCATTACAAGACTTTAATGCTAAATTCAAAACATATAGAAGGGTGAGCAAATCCCCTGAATATGGGTTAACCGACAGCTATGAAATGGAAGGTAAGTTTGGATGGTTTCCCGCAACGAGTAGATATAACTTACCCGAATATAAAAGTGGCATAAACTATGAAACGGAAGAAAATTTAAAGAAAGCAATACAGTTAAAGTCTGATTTAGATATTGCTGAACGTAAGCCTATTTATAGGATAGAATTATCGAAAAGAGGTTTTACAAATGAAGAAATAGACAAGCTAAAAGATAGCGGAATTATTACTTCGGAAATAATGCCTGAAAGTTTTTACAATAATGCGGAAGTAAATAAGGACATTATAAAAAAACAGATTCAGGAATTATCGGAATTACCAAATATAAATTCAATATATCATCGTCCATATTTTAATAAGTATTGGGTAGAGTTTTTAACTGATGACGAAAAACAAGCAAGGCAAGATTATCACCAGTTCATGTCAGAGCTAAGAGAAAATAGTATAGATGAATGGCGGATGGCTGACGAAAATAATGATATTGATATTAGATATAAAAATATTGGTGAAGAACGTTTGAAAAAAGCAAAAGAAGAATTTTATAATAGCGATGCACTAAAAGAAGAAGAAGAAAAGTTCAACCATGATAAACAGGAGGCAAGAAATATAACTGAAAATTTACAACAGTTATTTAATATTGATACTTATAAAAAAGAGATGGCTTTCGGTGGCAATGTAGATTGCGGATGCGAACATAGTATGAAACAAGGCGGCAAGTTATCAAATCAATATGCTAAAGGCGGTAGAGTAGGTAAAGACACTTACTTAAACCCACCAGAGAATCCTAGTTATATGATTTCAAGGGATGCACAAAGAAGCGAAAGGGCAAAGCCGTCAGGATGGAGATATACAAACGCAGGTGCGAAACGCTTAAAAATAGATAACACAAAAGCATATCCGTCTAAAGAACATATTGAAAAATATAAGGGTAAATACTTTACCGATAGAGATGGAGTTGAACACCGTTATATCTACATAGAAAGAAGGGCTGATAAAGCTGATATGAGAAGGGGCAAACCTTATCTTGAAAGAGGTGGAGAAATAATAAATGGCAAAGAATATATTGAAAAAAATATAAACGATATAGAAGTTGGGGATACTATTCTATCTCCTGATGGTTATGAGAGAACGGTTGATAGAGAATTTATAAAAAAAGATGGGTTCATGGGAACAACACTTTTTGGGGATAGTTACAATTTGGGTAATAAACCAGTATTAGTTAGAAAATTCAAAAATGGTGGCGGCATTCCTAATAACTATGAAGGTAAAACAGCAAGGACTATTTGGAATGAATGGGAATTATCACAAAGAAAACATTTTTTAGAAGACCATAATGTAAATCCCAAAGGTATAATAGCTTTAAATTGGGAACAATTATCTGACAACCACGAAGATGTTATTAGAAAAATAAACGAACACATACACGAAGGCGAATACAAGCATGGTGGCGAAATAGGCGAAAACATTAACGTATTTGGTTATCAAACAGAATACTTTATTAATTGCCCAAAAGCGGTTTCCGAGTTTAAGAAAGCTATTGAAGAAATAATAACCAGTTATGCAGTAGATAGTGTTGAATACACTAAAGAAAGCGAAGCATTAAACAAAGCCGCAAGGGAATTAGATGTAATATTAAGATTAGAAGAAATTATAGGTGAAGATAAAGAACACCTTACAATTGATACTGTAAAAACCCTTAATACAGCTTTAAAGCTATTCTACATATATAACTACAAATCGGGATTAAGAATAGAAAGCGACTTTATAGCACAACACCTTTATAATATATTTGATGTAGAAGGAGAAAAATACCTTGAATATGAAGAAGGCGGCTCAATAGAATCCCAAAACAAAGAAATGGTATCTATAAAAGCAAAAGAAATAAAACACCATGCAAACGAACTTATGGAATCCTTAAAAGGGGATGAAGAAGTACCAGCATGGGTGGTGGCTAAAATAGAACGTTCCGCTACTGATATATCTGATGCAGCGCATTATTTAGAAGGAGTAGAAAATGAAGAATTTGAACGTGGTGGTGAAATAGGTATAGACGATAAAAATATAGAAGAAGGTTACCACAAAACTATGGTAACTAAATTTAATACATACTACACAGATGATAGCGATGGAATAATCATGTATAGAAATCAAGATGGGCATAAGTTTGGTGGTGGCGCAATGGTAGAAGGTGAATTTATTGATGATATATTAAATGATAGAGCCATTTGGATAAATGAAGATGATAAAGAAAACATTGAATTAATAAAAGAAGAACAAAGCGAAAATGTTGGTATTGAAGATAACGAGCCTTTTGCTAAAGGTGGGCTTTTGAATAGTGCAAAATCTCTTTTAAATAAAACAAAAGAGAGCGTAAAATCAGGATATAACAAATCTAAAAAATATACTGAACAAAAAATACATGATAAAAAAAGAGATATTGCTTATAACGTACTTCAATCTACCAGAAATAAGGTAAGAGACAAGAAAGAAAGCCAAATATTAAAGGAAGCAAGTAATATAGTTGATGCTAATTACGAAAAGGGCGGTACTACATTTAAAGACAAAGTATCAGCAATAACTAATAGATTAAACGGCACTAAAGTAAAACCCAAATATAAAAAAGAATATGGTTCTACTTATGATAAAAAAGAAGCTAAAGAAGCAGCTACTAAAATAGCTGGCAAGATGATACGCAGAGAAAAAATGAGTAATGGGGGCAAAATAACAAATGAAGAATGGATAAAAATAGAGCCTGTTATAAGTAAAACTTATGATTATATTATTCAAGTTTCTGCTGTACAAAAAAGGCTATTGAGTGCTAAAGATTTATGGGGAGATGGCACAATATTTAAACCATTAACATTTAAACAATTTGAAGTTGTACATAGGAATATAAAAGAAATAACAACCGACAACCCTAATTTCAAATGGTAATAATATATAACAAACAAAAATAGAAACACAAAATGAAAGCACAATTTGAACAATTATTAAAAGAAAAGAACTTAACAGTAGGTGACATTAACCAAAAAATGAAGGATAATGTAAGCAACTACTATAATGCAGTAAAAGAGTTAAAAGAATTAGAAGGTGATGCTAATTATAACGAAGATGATATTAACGAAGTAAAAAGCGCACTTACCGACTTAGATAACCAAATATGTACTTACTTAAATAAAATAGAACAGTACAAAGAAACGGGGCGCAAAATGCACGAAGCAAGAGTAGCTAAAAAGGTTATAAAAGCAGAAGGGGGTAATATGCCTCCAAAGCCAGTAGAGCAGCAACAAGCCGCACCACCAGTAGTTATTGAAGAACCTATCAAACCAGAAGAACATCAACAAACAGAACCCGAAAAGAAAAAAGGTATTGGTGTTGGTACTGTAATAGGTACAATAGTAGGTGTAGCCGCTTTTGCATTCTTAGGTATATCATTTACAAAGGGTACATTTCCTTTTAAAAGAAGATAGTATTAATTATTAAATAAAAAAAAACAAACAAAATGGCAAGTAACATTTTAAAAAGCAAAAAAACAGTAAATGGGTACACAATCAATTTACTAAAAGTAGGTGATATGTATATCGTACAATCATTGCATGATAAAAAAAGAGGTTATTCAGTAAGATACGCTGGGGCTTCTCTTACAAAAGCGAATGAAAAGTATAACAAGTAGATGGGCTATAAAATAAAACCATATTCATACCAACAAGCCGATAAATTAGGGGTTGTAATTCGCCCCTCAAAAGTAAAAGGTAAAAAGATAGATGTATTCAGTAACGGAGGTGATAAGATATGTAGCATAGGCGCAATAGGTTATAATGACTATCCTACATACTTAGAAAAGGAAGGATTAAATGTTGCAGAAATGCACCGAAAGGCTTATAAAGCAAGACATGAAGAAGATAGGAAAGTAAAAGGTAGTGCTGGTTATTATGCGGATAAGATATTATGGTAGTATTTTGTCTTGATGTAATGGTAGCATTTCAGATTTTGATTCTGACCGTTTAGGTTCAAATCCTAAAGACAAAACAAAAAAGCCGCTAATTAGAAAAAAAGCGGCGTTCCTAAATTAAACTTAAATGCTATATGAAAAAAAATCCGATACAAATATATAAAATAATTATGACATGGAAACACAAATTATAAAACAACATTTCACAAAGGGTAAAAACGCACTTACAACAATAGCGGCAATAGTAGGCTCAATAGTAGTAATAGCTGGGGGATGGGCTTTCTACCAAAATAACTTATATAAGCCAAATAAGGACTTAAAACTTATTAGTGTTGATTATGATAAGGGCGTGGCGCAAATACAGTTTAAAAAAGATTTAATTAATCTTACTGGCGATGCAACGTGGTCTTTAACTGGTAATTGGGGCGTAAGATTTGGATTAGTTAATGATGAAAAGGGTAGCAAGTATAGTAATATTGAAATTACCCAATCAGGAATGGTTTATGATTATTTAGATATAAGAAAAGGATAATATGAACAACAACACGAAAATAGGAAGATTAATTAACGCAGTAACTAATCCAAAACCAACAAATAGAAAAGGTAGTTGCACCTCAAATATTTGCGAAACTTTGGATGGTAAAAAAGGTGGTGCTTGTTGCCATTTAGGTTGCAAGTGTCCAGCATTATCAAATTCTAATTGTATGGTATATAAATTAAGACCTTTGAATTGTAGGGTTTTCCCAGCATCAAAAGAGGACTTAAAGTTGGTAAAAAATTGTGGTTATTATTTTGATTAAATGACTGAAAGAGATAGATATATTTTAGGTGGCTTTATGATAGGATTAGCATTGTTTATTGCATATAGTGATAGGCAAAGAAAAAGCAGCCCAAAAGTATTTGTAAGGAAAAAACTTTTAGGTAATTATAATGCAAGAACTATACCGCCATTTGGGATATATATAAGCCAAGAACAAAAGGACAATAAGAAGATTCTGGAACATGAAATGGAACATTGGAAACAATACCAGAAAGATGGATTATTAGGCTTTATTTTAAACTATGCAAATGAAGATATAGTTAATGGTTATGATGGCAATAGATATGAGATTGAAGCAAGGGCAAATGCTGGTGAAAGTATTTATTGTCAAAACAATTATACAGAATGTGTTAGAAATGGATTAGCAAAAACAGTTTACAATCCAAATTTTAGAAAGTAAAAAAAATAAAAAAATGGCAGAAGATAAAAATAGCGGTTTATTTTGGGGATTACTCATTTTATTAGGAGGTGGGGCAATATGGGCAATAAATATGTTTATGCCAAAGCCAAAAGATAAAAAAAATATTGAAACCAATCAAACGCCAACTACAAATAATAGTGGTACAATTTCAAATTCAAGTCAAAATAATACAGCTTCTGGCGGTAATCAGACACCATCTACAAATAATAGTGGTACAATTTCAAATTCAAGTCAAAATAATACAGCTTCTGGCGGTAATCAGACACCATCTACAAAAAGTTATACAACAACAATACAACAAAGTAGTTTTGTAACACCAGATATTTTAATTAATACAGATGTAAATACTGATTATCAATTTTGGTATCTTAATAATTGGATATGGTTAAACCAAAATGATATAATGTCAGCATTGGCACAACCATATTGGAATTGGGGTATTGATGTAAATGGTAAACCAACTGGAGTAAATTGGTTCTATTTTAATCAACTAAATGATAAAGATGGATTTAAAGCATTTGTTGATTTTGACCAAAGTTATTATACAGATGCTGCAAAAAAGAATTTAGTAGTAAGAGTAACGCCATTTACCACTCCAAATTCAACTAATGGATTGACGCAAAAGGAAATTGACGATAGCTTAATTAAGCAGTTACAAGCCAACAATGGTTTATCATTAAAAACAGCAACGGACTTTTTAAGTAGGTTAAGGACAAACAAAGGTTTTGATATAAGAAGTTACTTACAAGACAATCATTAATTATGAGTGAAAACAGAAGCAATAGTGGAATATTTTGGGCGGTGTTACTTCTCGTAGGTGGCATTACTTTTTGGGGTATAAACAAAGCGTTTGGGGCTAAAAATGATACACCTCAAAATCCAAGCCCAACACCTAATCCTTCGCCAACACCTAATCCTTCGCCAACACCTTCACCTGCAATAAAAGAAAATGATGCTACAAAAAATGGTATGCCATATTCTTTAGATTTATCTAAAATAACTTATGATGTTGACCCTAAATATGTGCCACAAGGTCAAGTAAATCATGGTATGTATGACAACAAATATGAAGTAGCTATAAATGCAAATGGAGGGCTATCTTTATTTAAAAAAGATAGCGATGGATTTAAGTATCCTTATTTATATAGTTCTAAAGGTAAATACCTATCAAAAGGCACTGATACTCCAATAAATATTGATATTACTAAAATATGTTCTGTACATTTCATAGAGCCATCTACTCAAGTAACTCCGTATTATCATGTCATATTTTTCAAAATAACTAATAACTATAATTTACCTATTACTACAAATATAACCTGCCATTTAGAGCTTTCATACAATGGAAATGTAATATCTACAATTGATAAAGATTTCTACGGTATAAAGAATAAAAAATATGAATTGCCTGGATTGTCAACTTCTTCGGGCAATATGAATTTTTATCCTAATGATAGAATATTTCAGGTAAGTAAAAATACTAATGGCATATACAATTTAGGTACTACATTAAAGGTTAAGCAATCGGGTACATTTTTCATGCCGTTTTTTTATGACAATAAAAATGTTTCTGTTCAAGATGCTTTTAATGATTTTGGGAATAAGCCAAACTATTCGGGTTCAAGTGTTAATATAAGAATTACAGGTTATATAGGAATATCTAATCCAAGCAATAGCACTCAATATAAAAAAATAGATGTTGACCAAAACTTATCTGTTCCATTAGATTTAGGAACGAATGATTTTTCTTTTTGTACAGATTTTTATCCATGGATACAAGGCAATCCTCCTGCGCTAACTCCAAACGGAACACAAGACCCACCACCCGTTAATTTTACAAGTAGCGCAGAAGAAAATTATGCTATATTAGATTCAATACAATCTGACTATTGTAGTAATAGTGGCTATGCGGGTGCTGATGACAAAGCGTATAATGATTGGGTTCAATATTGTAAACAAATTTAAAAAAAAATAATATTAAAAATAAAAATATATAATAAATGCAATTAGGTAATACTATAATTGGTTTTGGAGGTGGTGGCGGTAATGCTATTTTATACTCCTTTAGATGGTGGGGTTCAAGTAATAAATAAATTTATAAAAGAAGATTAGTATGGCAAATTTTGATATTTCTCAAAAGGTATTATTAGAAGATGAAGGTTTATGGTCGAATGATGCAGAAGACTCTGGTGGGGAAACTTGTTGGGGGATAGCGAGAAAAATTGATACAAAGTGGAGTGGTTGGGCGATAGTTGACCAATATAAGCAAAAGCCTAATTTCCCTAATAACTTAAATAACCACGAAATAAAAAACTTAGTAAATACATTCTATAAGATAAACTATTGGGCGAAAATAAAAGGGGATGAAATAAACAATCAGGATATAGCAACCCAGATATATAAGTCATACGTTAATACTGGTAGCGAAGGTATAATATTAGCGCAACGTGCTTTAAGTATAAGAGAAAGCGGAATTATGGATGATGCAACATTGAGCGCATTAAACAACGAAAAAACACAAAACAACGCATGAGAATAGAAATATTACGCTCTATATCAACTGTAAGAATTAAAGGTAGTTGTAAATGCTATGCTGAAAAGGGAGAAAAGCTAAAAGCCATAAAAAGGGATGAAGAAAGCCTTTTAGTTGATGGTAAAAAAGAAAAGTTTATAGTATTTACAAGGGATGAAAGTATCACCCATAAGATAATAAAAAATTAAATAAAATGAAGAAATTATTATTTGCATTATTTCTGGCATCAATAATAAGCTGCAATAGTGGTAAAACCGCACCGAATAAGCTAAATAAAGATACTTCTACAATAAGAGATACAATTAAGCTATCAAATACGCAAAAGCCCGTAAATGATAGCTTAATTCATTTAATAGATAGTTTAAAAACAAAACTATTTTTAGCTAATTACAAAGTAGAGCAAGTTAAGTTCTATGTGAAAATATGCGAAAGGAAACCAAATCAAAAAATATTTCTTATCGGGTGGCTAAAAAGATGTTTGTATTAAAATAAAAAAAGCAGCTAATGAGAACAAAAGCTGCGTTTCCTTTATCAAATTTTATGTCAATGTATGAAGCCGAAGCAAATATACAATATTACTATATTAAAATAAAATAAACAATGCTTTACGCAATAATTTATGGGTTAGCTATATTATCATTTATCGTATTAATATCTATAAAGAGAAAAAACACACACAAAAACAACACATAAAATGGCACAAACAAAAACCGAAGTCATAAAAGAGTACTTAGATAAGTACGATGGAAACATTGGGAATACTGACTTAGCAAGGGAATTAATAACAGTTAAAAAAGGATTATTCGGGGATAATATAGAAGCTGTTAGGTGCTTAATCAAGACTACAAGAAGTAGGCACTACAAAGCAAACAAGTCAATTATATCCCAACCTATCGAAATAAGCCCTAAAGAAACCATTTTAGGAGATTTGAGCAAAAGGAAGGATAATGCTAAGGTGAAGGAATTAGAGAGGAAATACAACTACCTATTAAACGAATACGAGTTATCTGAAAAAAGGTTCGATACTTTGCTTAATATTAAAGAAGATGTAGATATATTAAATATTGACCCTATATTATCTTCAAATAAAAATGAGGCTATACCAATAATTCAATTATCGGATTGGCATTTTGAAGAAAAGGTTGACCCACTTACGATAAATGGATTAAATGAGTATAACTTAGATATAGCCACATTTCGTTGGAATAAATGTATTCAGAACAGTTTAAAATTAGTACATAAAGAAAGACATAGTAGCGAAATAAAGCAAGTAGTAGTATGGTTGGGGGGGGGATTTTATTACTGGGTACATTCACGAAGAATTAGAAGAAGATAACTATTTAAGCCCAACAGAGGCTACAAGGTTTGCAAAGGAGAAAATAATAACTGCTATTAAGTTTTACTTAGAACATGGTAAATTTGATAAAATAATTGTTCCATGCAATTTCGGTAATCATGGCAGAACTAATAAGAAACCAAGAGTATCAACCGCATATAAGAATAGTTATGAATGGATGATGTATTGCGATATTGCAGACTATTTCTCAAATAATAAAAAAGTAGAATTTAAGATACCAAGAGGAATGTTTACTTATGTAAATGTTATGGATTATCTATGTAGGTTTTTTCATGGGGATAGTATAAAATATGGCGGTGGAATAGGTGGTTTAACTATTCCTCTAATAAAAGCAATACAAAGATATGACCAACAGACAGCCGCAGAATATAATTTTATGGGGCATTATCACCAACTTTGGCAGGCAACAAAAAATTGTATAGTAAATGGTAGTGGTATTGGTTATGGTGCTTATGCTCAAAGAATAGGAGCAGGGTATGAAGAACCAAAACAAGGGTTTAGTCTTATAGATAAACAATATGGAATGACAACTAAACTTGAAATATATTGTAAATAGAATATATGAAAATATGCTTGTAGATGAAATTAAAGGTTTCGAAATAAAATTACATTACGCTAAAATCAAAAAAAAATAAATTATGTTGTACACAATCTATTTTGAAATATACGGTAAAAAAATGAAAACCGATGTAGATGCAAAAACCCCACATCAAGCACAAGAAAAATTAGCAGAAATAGTGGCAAATAAAATAATCTTCCATAAAGTAGTCGAGCCGAAAAAACAACGAGGAAACGAGCCAATAAATAAAGCTACAAGCAACTTTATGAACTTCTTTGAAGATGCTATAAACGGCAAATTCGATAGATAATATTTAATTGCCTAAATTTGCAATAAAATAAATAAAATAATCATGGAATTAGGTATATCAAAAGCTATTAATGATGGCAATGGCAACACAATAATATATACAGCATTACTTGCAGCAATCGTAAGTAACTGTACGCCAACGGTGGCAGATGGAATTTATTTTAACCTACAACAAAGGTGGGAAGAAGAAAAAGAAACTGGTAAAATTACCCCAGAACAATTCTGGGTATATGATGCAATCGGATATTACGGTGTTACAGCCTCGTATTATGCGTTATTATTTCTAACTATGTTAGCTTTAGGCAATACAAGTTATTCCACTAAATCAAAGATACTTTTATCTATTGTAGGCGGCGGTGTAGTTATTGGAGTTATAATGAAAAATGCACAAAAGGATAAACAATTTATTGCATCTAAAACAGACACTACAACAAATAACGTCTAATAAATAAAAAATTAGTTATCTTTGCTTTTAGAAAATAATCAATAAAAATATATTATTAATAAAATATAAATAATAAATAAATGGCAGATATAATTCCAAATCAAGGCGTTGCACCACAACCGCACTACTTACCAGCACCACCAGCAGGGGCAGCGATAGTGGGAGAGGGTGGCGCACCAATACAACAAGTAGCTTCACCAGTAAACGCACCTATTCCAGAAAGTAATAGTAGCGTAGGAAGTTCGGGTATGGATTTTTTAGGTTCTATTAATTGGTTAGAGATTGTAGTATATGCTTCTGTTCTTACATTAGTATTTATGGGCGTTTCTTACTATCGTAACCAAAACAATCAAACGAGTGCAGAACTTCAAAAACAATCAGATAGGATAAGCGTTTTAGAAAGCGATATATCTACTATGGCAGCGCACACAAACTAATTTCTTAATTTTTAAATCGAACGAATTGAACACAATTGATGTAATAAAAGAAGTTAGCAATACAATAGATGCAATAGGCGAAGAGGCAACCGTTTCGGCTTTAGTAGCTGCAAGGGATAGTAACTTAAAACCTAAATATGTAAAATGTATATTTGATATAGTATGTAGCGAATTGGGCTTTAAGATAAATACTCCAAATGATTTAAAAGTAAAAACGGATGAACGAAAAGCTATTATTGCTTTTGTGGCTTTTTTCTCATATAAAAAGCTAAAAGGAATGACTTGTACCGATTTGAACGTAATAGGTATAACATTTTCAAAGCAGCTTTTTACAAACTACAAAAAAGTAATTGAATATTCTAATAGAAAAAAGCCAATATCTAATTTAGAAGTAATAATATCAAAGCACTATCAAAACATAAATGATAAAATCAACGATTTAATAAAAAATAAATAACACACACATGAACAAGAACAGCACAGATTTTTCAGAACAAAAGCAATCATTTACTAATCCATTAAATGATGAACCAGTAATACAAAACTTTAATAGAACTAAAGCAACAGAAACTACTACTGATATACCTATCCCAGAAGTTGATATAAGTGATGTACCACCAAATGTAAAAATGGGCAACATCGGAGGTGGCTCTACACCACCACCAATTGGAGGAGAAAGACCAATCGGAGCGCAACCTAATATTGATCTACCTGATGAAGATTCAGAACTAAGTGCAGAAGCAACAGCCGACTTATGTTTAATGGGTTTCGCTCAATTAAAGATGTTTTCAAGTAAGATAGTAAAAGTATCTGAAAAGAAACTAAAATCTTTAGATGCAGAAGGGGATATAGATTTATCAATGCAAGTTCAGGCGCATCCGTCTAATCCTAAAAAAGTAAGTATAAACGAACTATTCCTTACATTTAATGAAAGCCTTAATCAGAACTTTACATTAAGCGAAGATTATATTAAAGTAGCTAAACCTATTTTAGTTTCTGAATTTAAAAAACGTGGTGTAGCATTATCGCCACTTACTATATTAGGTATAGTAACAGCTAAGGACTTTGTAGAATCTTTTGGAAAATCATGGATGCAACGAAATGAGTTAATTAATTCAGTTAAGAAAATGACGGCTGAATATAAGAAAACAAATGAAGATAAAAAAGTAAATAAAGCAGATTATCAGGAAAGCGGTTTTGCGGCAAAAGAAGCACCAAATAGGAGAGAACCAGAAGAAGCGCAAATTATAGTAAATGAAAATGCACCAACCGAAATAAAAAAACCAAAAACAACATTTACAGAAGCTACTATAATCCCTAACACAAAAGTTAAAAAGGAAAGGAAAAAAAGAGTGGCTAAAGTAGTAACAAGTAACAATAGTTTATAGATATGGCAAGGCAGCCCCAAATAATAATAGCGTGTGGTAAAAGAGGAAGCGGTAAATCGCTTACTACAATAGAAATGTGCTTTGACTATGTTAGGGTGCATAATAGACCAGTTTTGATATTCGATGTTAATGACGAATTTGGCAACTTTAAATATAAAGATGGGCGGCAATGGACTATTAAATCTATGCCGCTTAATTATGTGTCTGAATTTTCAAAAAGAAGTGTAGCCGAAGTAAGAAGAATAAGACCTTATTGGGATAATAATGTAAGAATGTCCATAAATGATATGAATACGGCTTTAGGTCATATTTTAGATAACTATAAGGATGGATTATTACTTGTAGAAGATATAAACAAATATACTTCTGACAATATGAAGCGTGACCTTATAGGCTCTTTAGCAACTATAAGACAAGCTGGATTAGATGGCGTGTTACATTATCAGTTAATTTCAAAAGCAGGTCATCCCAAATTATTAGGCTTTGCCAACTACATAAGACTACATAAAACAAATGATAGTCTTTCTATTTATCGAATTAAAAATAAATTCGGAGATAAAGGAGAAGTATTGCATATTGCAGAAATAGTAGTATCTAATAGAGTTGAATATGGAGTATTGAATAATATAAATGATGATAGTGGAAAATTCTTTAGTGTATGGGTTGATTTAGAATATATGAAGATTAGAGGACAATTCTCTAAAAAAGAAGCAGCAGATGCAATAGCTAAATATATTCAAATAGAAAACCCAATACCTAAAATGTTAAGAGAGAAAGACCGTTTAGGTAAAAAGATATACAAAAACTATGCAGAAGCATACGATATATTAGAAAAAATGTATATGGAAAAATACTTTGATTTTAAATAATAAAACAAATCGGAATGTTTGCATATATAGCCCCTTAATCGGGGCTTTTTTATTGCCTAAAGTTTAGCAGTCAAAATATGTACTAAATTATAAAAACTACAAACGCTTAAAATAGACTTTACGTTAAAATAAGTATTCATCTTTGTGTGGTAATTCCTTTTGAAAGGAAATATTAATTAATCAAAAAACAAAAATAATAACATGGAACATTTAAAGTCATTCGCAATCGCAACAGCAGCAGTTATCGTTGGTATCGCAGTTTATAACAACGTTATCAAAACAATGGTTACTACTCTTAAATAAGATTAGTAATAAAACAATTAACAATTAAAAATTTAAAAAAAATGAGTTTTAAAAATTATTTAGCATCTTCTCGTAATGAAGTAGCAAGATACAACTTCGGTGGTGTATCAGCAACAGGTCCTCGTAGAAACCTTGTAGGGGGTTCTTACAATGCAAATGCAATGGGAGTTGGCGCACCAAGCGCAGCAACTGGTACTCCAGACTATACTAACGTTGCACCTTTGTTTGGTATTCAAGTACAAAATACGACTACCGCAAACTTAACTAACGTGGATACATTTGGTTCATTCCAATACACTCCACAATCAACTTTGTTTACTGGTGGTAACTATGTAAGTGGTGGTGTGACTATCAGTACGCAGTTTAGCACAATTAACTATCAACAGTTCTTAACATCTTCTGCTACTCAACAGTTCAAAGTTGGTGCGGTTCACGTTTTAGTTAGTGCAAGTACAACAGCTATCGCAAATTCACAAGCATTTGATGTATTAACTGTAACTACTCAAAGCCAAAGTGGTGCTTCTCAAAGTTTCCCTATTAAGCAATTATTGAATCCTATGCAGTATCAAGCTGGTGTGGCTCAAAACTATATCAATTTCATTATTGATGGTTACACTAAGATTACACTTGCTAATTTATATGCAGGGGTTACTGTACAATATTCATTCTTCCCTCAACTTACCCAAAATCCTTCTGGAACTTTGGCAGGAAAAGGCGGAACAAGTGCATGGGGTACACCTCAATTGGGTTAATCTAATTTAGTTCAATAAAAATAAAAAGGGGTTGGGTGTCAATAGACCCTTACCCCTTTTTAATTAAACAAAAATAAAAATAACAACATGGCATCAGGAAATATAGTTACAATGTGCGATTATATCGCAAGTGTAAATACCAATGAAGCGGTTGCATTATGTGGAAATTACGATTACACAGTTGACGAAACAAATCCAGAACACATATCAGATACTATGGTAGAGATATGCGGTACAAATGGTGAAGATGCTTTGAAAAAAGTATTAATGATTCATCCTGATAAGCAAGTTATATTGGATGCTTTCCAAAAGCAACAATCTAAATTTAATGCAAAAGGTGATAATGGTTTTGGTTGTAATAGTTGTAGAATGATGAACCCAGCAGTTAATGAATACGGTCGTTATCAATCATTTTATGCAACAGGAGATTCTACAAATGCAGCATCAAATAGTAATGGAACATTTTCTAACATGATTTCAATGCAAACAAACACTATTCTTATATTAGGATTGCTTGTTATTGGTGGCGCAATTATTTACAAAAACTTAAAATAAAAAAAAACAATGACTTTAGGAAACACTTTAGTTTATTTGGGTACAACTTACACAAAAAACACCGATACTGGATATTATACTTCACCAGATGATGATGGCGGTATTATAGATTCAAATGGCAATTACTTCGATACAGCAAGTGGAGAATTTGTTGTCAATGTTGCAAATGGTTCTACAACTCCATCAACAGGAAGTACACTTGGTGATTTATGGAATAATATTACCCAAACAGTAACAAGCCCAACTACAATAAAAGGTGTAGTTAATAAGTTAATAGGGCTAAATGTTTTACCATCATCAGCAACAACAAGTACACCTAAAATAGTACCACCACCTAAAAAAGATAATACTATACTATATGTAGTGTTAGGTATCGCAGTTGTAGGTTTAGGGATATTCGCATACAAGAAAATGAAGAAATAAAATATATCATGTCAACAGTTTATGCAAGTGATTTATTGGGGCAAACTTCAACATCTAATAAAAGTAGTAAAAACTACATGGCTTTAGGTAGTGGGGTTTTGTTTGTTTCAATTTGTGGCGTAGCATTAGGTATGGCAGTATCATATTTTAGACACACGCCTTTAATACCATCTATATTAGTTGGGGGAATTACGGGAGGGATTATTAGTAAAGTATTAATTTAAAATATTATGCAAAAAGGTACAATACAAACAATTACAACAGCAGGTGCAGGGGCTTTCGCTCTTTGGTACTCATGGCGCAATAAAAAAGGAATAGCTATTGGTGGGCTTATAGTATTAGGTTCGTTAATGGCTGGTTACATAGTAGGTGGTTATACAGAAACAGCAATTATACCAACTAAATAAAAATAGAATGGCGACAACGGCAAAGTTCTTATTTAATCCTACTGATACATCAACGAGTACGGCAATTATAACTGTTTCGTTAGCTATTGGTGTATTTTACGGGGTTGCTAAAAAGAAGCCAACAATGGTTACAATAGGATATGGGCTTTTGTTCGGTGCGGCTGGAGTAATAATTTCATTAGTAAGTAATAATATTTTCGATGCAAAGCAACAACAACAAGCGTAAATCGCTAAACAAGTTATGGAGAGAAAGCGGCAAAAAAGTTCCTTTTAAGGTATTTGCGGCTCAATATAACGAACAACAACAACCAGCACAATCTTTAGGTACTGAAACGGCAATACAACCGAGCAGCACTAAAGATTATTCAGGTTTACAACTATTAGCAGTAATAGGGATAGCAATAGGAATAGTTTATTTACTTAATAAAGACTAATATATGTTAAAAGATATTTTTGCAGTAATAGGAGTAGCAACGGTTATAATGGTAGCTTATGTAGCTATTACAAATAAACCATTGTTAGATAAAGTGGAGCAAGATGTTTCTAATAATGGAACAATTGGAGTTGGAATATTAGAAACACAGGATTGTGGGTGCGAACAGATAACATACAACAATTGTTACGATGTTAATTCGTTTGATGTTACACCTTATTTTAAAGCACCAATACCAACAGTATAAAATTAAAAATAAATGGTAGTTTTACTAAATACTAATTACGAGCAAATGATTATCAATATAGATATATCAGTTGCCCAGCCGACAAGGATAAGAATAGTTTTGGAAGATAACGATAATCCAAATACCGTTCTTACAAATAGGTTTAGAGATATTGAAACACAAGATACAATACTCGTAAGGTTGCCGATTTGTGGTAAAACATCTAAATTGACAATTTATGATGAAAACGTAGGGGTTGGTAATGGTGATACAACATTTACTGTTACGGATATAAGCAAATCGCATTTAAAGAAAAGATTAGATGTAATTGATTTAACAAGTCCTAAAATAAGTTCTTTCGTTAATTTTTGCGAACAGTTTTGCTTTAATGCAGGGTGGTTAGATACCCAAGATATAAATTCTGATAAATGTTATAAATCAGAAGATGGTCAATATAGAATACAATATGTAGAGGCTATAATAGACGAAAAAGGTAATGATGTAAATACGCCAGCCTGTATATATGAGGATGGTCTTATTCAAGTAGATGCAAGATACTTTAGAAGTTCTACTGTACCTATGAGAGTGGCTATATTATGTCATGAGTTCGCTCATATTTATTTAAACGACAATCCAAAGGATGAAAGCGAAGCAGATATAAGAGGATTAAGTATTTACCTTTCTTTGGGTTATCCGAGAGTTGAAGCATTTGAAGCATGGATAGATTGTTTTTGGGAGGCAGAAACGCCAGAAAACCAACAACGATATATGATTATAGAGAAGTTTATATCAGATTTTGAAAATAGAAATTTTATAGCTTATGGCAGCTTCTAATAATACGGGCTTTTGGGTGGTAATAGTAATAGCGGCGGTCGGTGTTGGGGGTTATTTGTATTACGAAAACAATATAAAGGATAGCCCAGCATTAAAAGCGGCTTCATTTTGGAGTAAAATATTTGGATAAAAAATATAAAAGATGAACGAAAAGAATAAGATAGCGGTAAAGGTAATAATCGGGCTTATATTAATAGGTAGTGGTATTTATATTTTAACTAAGCCAAAAGCAGTTGTTAAAGATAAAAACTATTGGATTAACAATATAGTTTCATATACCACTAAACAAGGCAGTCAAGCCGATTCCAATATATTATCAGGATTTGATGAATTATTTTTACAAGCATGGAGTAATGCGATTGATTCATCATATCCAACGTTTAATTATATAAACGGAATAGGTAGCCTTACATATAATACATCAACAGGAACAAGAAAAATATAGTAAATATGTCAAATAAAATATTAAGTAATATCACAAGCGTTTATACCGACAAGTCAATCAATGGCTGGGTAAGAGGTCTTATATGGGTAGGAACAATAGCAGTAGTTTATGTCGGTGGTAAAGCTATTTACAAAAAGTTATTTCCATCATCAGAAGAAATATCTCAACAGCAAAGACAACAACAATTAGATGATGATTTAAAAACTTATTCTCAAACACAAACATTAACTTTTGCACCAACTCAATACAATATTGATGCTGATGCGATAGTGGCTGCTTTTAGTGGTTGCGATTGGACAAGTTTCCCAGATACAGCACCTATACCATTGCCAGACAACTTATTAAGTGCAAGTTACAATACAGTTCACGATATAATAAATTCTTATAAAACAGAACTTGATTTATTGCAGTTAAAAAAATCTTTTGCAACAAGAACAATATCTAAACATTCATGGTGTGGCGGTGATTATGTAGATATTGATTTAGAAGGTGCAATAATAAATCAGCTAAATGGTAGTGAAATAAATAAATTAAATTCATTATTAGCTTCAAAAGGCATAACAAAAGTAAAATTTTAAAAATAAATACTATGATTTCAGTAGGAGTATTCAATCAAGATAGGGGTGTAACTTCAAATGGTAAATTTCATTCAATGAATGGATTAAAAACGAGTGCATCGACAGAATTAAACACATTAGAGCAAGATGTACAAAAAGTTGTACCAGAGGTTAGAAATTCTATTCCTAATACAACATTGCAAGAAGATAGCACAAATACTACAATAACATTACCAGTTAAATCTGGAATAAATACAAATTCTTTGATTTTGATTATAGGCGTTGCATTAGTAGTTTACCTAATAGTAAAATAAAAAATAAATAACAATGAAATTAAGAGATAAAGTATTTTTATGGGTGGGAGGTGTTTCGGTTTTGCTTTATATGTATTACCGTTATATCCTTGCTCAATATAGTTTTAAATTCGATAGTATTGCAGTAAATAGTATTACAGATAAGGAAATTGATTTGAACTTAATGTTTAAAGTATCTTCAAACATAGGAGTAGCTTTTGTAGTAAATGGAATAGATGCAGAAGTTTCCCTAAATGGCATATTAATAGGTACTATAAGTAAATCAGAACAAATAACAATACCAAGCGGAACATCGCAAATAATTTCAATACCTTTTAATGTTGATTTAGAACAATTAAAAGCTAATGGATTAAGCGATATTACTACATTGATATTTGCAAGTACCAAAAGCATAACAGTAATAGGTTCTTCTTCAGTAGCGGTAAGCGGATTACCCTTTAATATTAGTATAGATATAAACGAAACAATAAATTTTTAATTTTTCATAAAACAATAAAAAAAACAACATGACAACAAATGAAAAGTACGCTTTAATAGCAGTAGGGGTTATAGTAGTGGGATACGCTGGTTACAAGTATTATCAAAGTAAACACATTTCAACAGCAGTAAAAGTAGCAGTAGATTCAGCAGCATTTGACATTAGTAGTTTCTTAAATGGTAATTGGACATGGGAGGCATTTAACGCATCCGATAATAGTCAATTAGAACACGATGAAATGATTATAAAAGGAAACGATGTTTATTGGGTAGCTAAATCAACAACTACACCTGAATTTACTATTACATCAAAAAATTATGATGATGCAACTGGTAAATTATTAATGAGTTATAAGAGAATAAGTAACGATGAACATTGGGATGATATACTAACGGTAAATAAAGCTGCTAAAACATTAGTAGGTACACAAAATGATGGAGCGATTAAGTTGAAATATACTAAAACCGCTTAATAATATACCTAATTTCATTATCTTTGCATAAACACAAAAAGCAAGGGAAATGGATATAGTAAACATTGTAGAAGGGGTTATAACTAAGGCTATAACCTCTTATTCTGAAAAGGCGAGTATTGATAGAAGAAAAACACAATTATCGCTTTTTATAGGGGATGAAGGAAAGGCAGAATGTAAGATGTTAGTAAACTATCAAGCTACTAACGAAGTTAAAATTAAAAGTATATTAGGTATGTATTCCTTAATGTACAATCAAGTGCATAAAATAATAGTTAATTCACTAAAAAAGTTCGCAAAAGAATACAATGTAAGCGATTACCAAGTATTATCGGTATTTTGGTTAAAAGAAGGTGAATTGATAGGATGGATATATTGCAATGGCGAAGCAAAAAAGAAGATTAAAATAGAAGAATTTATAACATAAAAATAATTAAAAATGAATGGTGAGTATTTTGGCACATTTACGGTAACAAGTGCTTCATTTAGTATAACAGCAGCTATGGGTATAAGTTACCTATCATTAAATTATGTATCAGGTTCGGTAAATGTATTATGTTCTGGTATTAAATTCCCTGCTATCCCTGCATTAGCTACTAATAGCAGTATATCATTGACGGGAACATTTAATGTAGGTGCTGAATTAAATACACAACCATTAGACGGTATAACGGTAGATGCAAGTGCTGGTGTAGTCGAAGTGTTTATGGCTTAGGTTGTTTTTAACATACGAAAAAAAATGGAAACAAATATTTTAAGTACAAAAAATAAAGATAGAACAACGATGATACAGGAGTTCACTAAAACTATTGATGGAATATTAAGCATAATAGTAGCAGCATTCTTTTATGCTTTTACAATGGCGCAAGTAAATGCAACTTGCACCCTTATATCAAGCCTTTGCGCTATTTTCGCTTCTATATTCGCAATAGCATATTACTATAAGCAAATGAAAGTTAATGGTCATATAAAAAGAGGTAAAAAACAATACGATGACAATTGATAAAAAAAATATAGGAAAATGGGCTTTAATATTAACACCAATATTAATTGGCGTTTACATTATATACAATAAGTTAAAGAATAACGAAAAACCTGTATATAATAATCCAGCACCTAAAGCTAACCCAATCGCACCAACAACCACATCATCTTCTGATAGTTATTTCCCTTTAAAAGTAGGTAGTAATAATGATTATGTAAAACAATTGCAAGATGAATTAGGTATAGCAATTGATGGAATATTTGGGAATCAAACATTAGCTGCATTAAAGCAACAAGCAAATAAAAGCATGATAACCAATTATGCGGATTTACAATCCACATTAGCACTTATTGATAATAACGATAATGCAGCAGCAAATATTGCAGCAAAAACAAATGATGCACAAATATTTATTCAGGCTTATAACGCAAATCCAATAGGTGATAATTTAGTACCTTCAAAAGACATAAGATTAACACAATTAAGCGATTTAGCACCTTACATATATAGTAATAAATATATGAATTGGCAAAGCGGAATAACATATATGGCTACTCAATGGCAGCCGATAGATATTACAAGTCAGGGCGATTTGGTATTGAATAATACAATAGATAACAGCAAGTGGGCGATAGATAGCACATTACTTAATCAATAAAACAAAATAGAATGACAGCAAACGAATTTTTAGATAACAGGAAAAACAGAATAGGTTTAGCTATAATTCTTATAGGTGGGCTTATATGGTTTTATAGTAGATATGGAGTAGGTTTTGAAAGTTCTGAAAAGAATACTAAACCCCCAGCAACTAATTAATTAAATAAACATTTTTATAAACAACAAAAAAACAATTATTATGAGTATAGGAATTGGAACAATGGATAGTTTTAATGCAAGTGGGTATATAAAACAACCACCTACTTCACAACCAACAAAAAGCGCAACTACGCAATCAACATCAACAGTCCATGCATATACACACATGGATTCAGGTCAAATTAAACAAGCCGACTTTTATCAGCCCAAAATATTAGCAAATTTAAGTAAAATATTACAAGGTAAAACTAAATTCGGTGTTATAGGGTCGGGCGATATGGATGCTTTTGGTAAATTAGCCCTATTAGTTCTTTCTTACAGAATAAGCTATGAGGATTATATGACATTATATCAGTTTTCAACTTTAGCTGTATCTGGAACAATTAATAATAGCCTTCAAATGAAAGTTAAAGATATACTTAATAATTATACTCCAGATTTGGATTAAAAAAAATTACAATGAATAATAAAACAGTAATAGCAATAGTAGGTGGGCTTTTAGGTATAACATTAGTTTATTTGATATATAAAGCGGTTACAAGCGGTGGTAGTAGCAAGAGTGTAAAAGATAAGCAAAAAGATGCAGCAGAAAAGAAAAAAGCATCAAAAGCTGACCCGACAAATAAAGTATTGGCAGAAGTAGCAATACAAGCTGCATTAGATGCTTATAACGCTATTACTTCTTCTAAAAAAGGTGGGAAAAATTCAGATGGTTCATCAGCAACTCAAGGTACAAGCGCAAATGGCGTACCTATGACAGTAGTAAATTCGGAGGGTGATTATATTGAAAATGATGACCCAACGACATTATACGATAAAAGCGGCAACCCAATAGGCGATTTAGATGCTGAAAGTGGTTTCTTCTTAGATGCAAATGGACATACAATAGCAGCATCCGATGGAAGTTTAGTAAAAAATATAGATTCTTATGGAAACTATCAAGACGATAATGGTGATTGGTATTCAGCAGACGGCACACCTATCGTATTACACGCAAATGGCATATATACGGAATTAGACAATAACACAGATGTATTTGATATGAGTGGAAACGTTATCGGTAAATTAAACGGTGATGGTACTTATATAGATGTAAATACGGGCGATAATATTTCATTAGATTAAAATTAAAATAAAATGGCAAATAACAACGGAATAATTATTTTAGGCGCAGTTATTGGAACTGTGGTATTGGGTACAGTGGTTTATTTATTAGTAAACAATAATGCAGCAGCATTAGCTAAAAAAGCAGCAGCAGATAAATTATTACTAAAGAATGCAAAAACTCAATTATCGGCAGACCCAACAAATGCTGCATTAAAACAAGCTGTAATAGATTTAGCTAAACAATACGCTGCATCTAAATTAGCATCGAAATTGGCTAAAATTAAGGTGGGCGGTAGTGGTAATGGCAAAAGCGGTAGTGGAGGTAATGGAAGTGGCACAAGTTCTACTACTGATGATACTTCTACCGATGATAGTTCTACCGATACTTCTACCGATGATAGTTCTACCGATACTTCTACCGATGATAGTTCTACCGATACTTCTACCGATAGTAGTTCTACCGATACTTCTACCGATAGTAGTGGTGGCAGCATGGATTTTACAGGTAAAAGAAAGTATAAGTTACCTAATATTAATAAAAGTAAAGCATATAAGCCATCTAAATTATTCATAGGAATGGCTTAGATATGTTAATATTAATCACACAAACACGATAAATACAAATGAAGAAAGAAAAATTATTGATATTATGGTCTGGGGGGATAGATAGCACATCAAACTTGAAATCTTACTTAGAAAAAACAGAATATGATATAATTGTTCATCACATAGTTTATAATTGTGGTAATAGTTTAAGGCAGAAAAAAGAATTAGAATCAATTAATAAATTGCTGCCAATATTAAATAATATAAGGAAATTTAAATATGTTCAAACATTATGTGAATATCAATATTATCCGAGAATATATGATATTACAATGTTGTTTACATTATCAATACCAATAGCTTTAAACTTTGATTGTAATAAAATAGTTATTGGATTCGTAGCGGATATTAGAGATAACCAGAAAGAATACATAGATAATACTAAAAAACATTTAGATATAATATCTGAATCGTTTTGCAGACTAAATAATTATGCTGATATAACTCCAAAAGTATATATATCAGAATTTATAGATAGTAAATACAATTACATTATAAATTTAGGCGATATAATAAATGATGTTTGGTTTTGTAGAGGATATAAGGATAAAAAAACAAATAAAATGGTTCTAACAAAAAAACCATGTGGCAAATGCCACACTTGTCAGCACGTTAAAAAAAGTATAGAGCATTTAGTAGATGTATGTATAAGTAATTCAGAATTTGATTTAGATAAATAAGTTAAATATAGTTAAAATTATATAAAAAATGAAAATAAAAGAAGCGATTATAGTATTATTGTTAGCTACAACTTTGTTTTTGGTATTCAAACCAAAGAAAGAATCGGCGGCTAATTCAGATAAGACAATAAAGCAATATAAAATACCAAAACTTACAGAAGAACAAATAATGTCTAATCCATTAGTAGAAGATGCTTATGTAGCTTTAACGGCATACATAACAGCATACAACGCTGGAGAAAGTCAAAGTTTTTTAGATGAATTATGTAAAGATATTCGTTCTGAATATCAAATGCAAGTGGTTGTATCAAGTGTTGGTGTTTTATCAGTAGAAGATTTAAAAGGTAACGAAATTATAAGCGCAAATGTATAAATAGTATAAAATGTTTGGAAATAAGTCTTTAGGTTTTGGTAATAGCGGAATTATAGGTAATACTATACAAACGAACGTAATAAACCTTAATACTGACAAAACAATTATACAAGGTACGATAGGTGGCACAGCAACTTGCATTATGCCATTTCAAGGTGCATCATACAAAAAAGTAATAATATATTGTGCAAGTTTAAATGGAGTTATTACATATACTTATCCAACCGCTTTTATAAATACGCCAGTATTTACAATGATGACATTCCCTTCTTTTATAACAACAGATGGCATTACTCAAACACAATTTACAGTAACTTGTAACGGTTCAGGAAGTGGATTTATTATATTAGAAGGATATTAAAAAAAATAATTATGGCAGAAGAAAAAAATAGTGGGTTATTTTGGGGATTAATTCTTTTAGTAGGAGGAAGTGCGGTATGGGCAATAAATAAATTTATGTCCCAAAATAATAATACCGATAATAGCATAGGTAACGATATAGCAAAAACAGATGTAACTAAAGATTTAGGAACATGGACACCCCCAGCGTTTGATATAAATACATTTATAGAAGGAGTTTGGGCGTGTGAAACCTATAAGAATGGCGCAAATCATACAAAGGATATAGTTGCTATAAGAAATAACCAAATAATAAATGTAAGTGGTGGTTCTAATGATTATGGTATAAAAAGAAATATAACCAATATTAAATATAATGATTCAAATAATACCTTAACATTCAATTTACAAGGTATAGGTTCGGTAAATTTAATAGTTGACCATACGAAGAAAGCTGAAATGTCAGGTATGCAAGGCGTATATAATGCAATTTATACAAAAGTGGGCGAATTAAACAGTTTAGATAAAAGCATTAACTTAGATACAATAAAACCTAAAGCAGCTACACCCGAAAAAGGTGGTGGTTCTACAACAAACATATCAACATCAACAAGTGTAAAACCTATGTCCACGCTTGAAACAATGTTCAAAAATATAGATGATAGAATAAAAAGTCAACAGCAAATGGTTCAAACAATTAATAGAACATCATTTACTCCAGCATAAAAAATAAAGTCTTAAATTTGCATTTAATATATAAAACTATAAAAAAATAAAATGGGAGTATCAAGGCAGCATAATATGTTAGTATTCGCAAAGAAGTATGGTAACGATATGATACAAGCGTTAAACAATACGTTTGTATTCTTTTCTGTTATGTTGGCTCAAGCAAGTTTAGAAAGTGGATATGGAACATCAAGTGCGGCAAAGAATAAAAACAATTTCTTTGGTGTATTGCAAGGTGGTAGAACCGCATCATTTTCTACTGCTCAAAGTGCTTTCAGTAATCAGATTGATTTATTCAACGACCCAAATCATCCTTATATAGCAAATGGAGTACAAACAGCAACAACCCCTTATGAACAAATAAGGGCTATCGCTAATAGTGGTTATTATAGCATGAATAATGATGACACTTTGCCATCAAGTTTGGCATCTAAAAGAGGCTCTTTTACCGCTAAACAATCGGCTGATTATTATTACAATAATTTAAAGGGTTTTATAGATGATGCTTTATTTGTTATTCCATTAGGTAAAATAAACGATAGTAATTTATCGGAGGCAACAGCTTCAATAAATAGTGGTAATAGTGTTACCCCTATTGGAATATTAGCCCCTATTGTTAAATCAAATGAGATATTCGGGATTCAAATATAAAAATGATGGACAAAAGAAATAAGATAATAATAATAACTTTAGCTTCACTTTGTGTAGTAGTTGGGGCGTATATAGGCATAAGGTGGTATGTGCTGAAAAACGCATACGATACTATATTAGACGAAACCGATGCACAAACATTATTAGATAATGCTACATCAGATGTAGCAGATGGGGATATAATACCAGACGAAACAACAGCTAACGCAGACTTAAATAAAGGTACTAACAATTAAAACATAAAATAATATGTCATTCGGTAATACAAATATAGGTTTTGGAAGTAAAGGAAGCGGTGGCGGTGGTGGCGGGAATACTGGTTGGGATACTATGTTAGCGCAAAATCAAATGCAATCAGCATTTCGTACAGTAAACTTAAATAACAATGGCATTGAATTTAATGAAGCAGGTACTTGGCAAATAAATACTTCAGACTATCCTAATGGATTATTTTATTTAGATAATTCAGGTAATGTGTTTTTAGGTAATAGTGTAGATGCAAACAAAACATATTTACAAATAGCAACTGCTGATGCGTCTATTATGTCATTTAATTCAAATGATATTCAACTTATGTATATTGATGAAAATCTGTTTGAAACTGCGGGTCATAATTACCCAAATGGATTTACATTAATAGATTCAAATAATAGATTAATACAGTTAGGAGATTATAATCGAGCAAATAATAATACTTATTTAACGATTGATGATGGTAATCAAACTATATATTGTTCAAATTCTACAAACGAAGGTAACATAGCAGGTTTTTATTTTGACTTTGATAATAATAAATATATTTATGGTGACCTAGATAGATATAATAATACTAATTTAACGATTGATGATGACCAAAGTTTCATAAAGACATACAGCGATACAAACTATAGTGGAGATGCAGCAGGATTGAATTTAGATTTTAGAAATGAATTATTTGAATTAGGAGATTTCAATAGCAATCGCAGTGGCACATATTTAGCAGTAGATGATGGTAATCAGAAAATTTATACTATGAATAATGGCGGGGCTAGAGGAGGTATAGATTTAGATTTTGATGCAAACAACTATACATTTGGAGATATAAATAATGAAAATAATACTCAACTATACATCGATGACGGACTTAGAACAGTAAGTATTCGTTCTACTGACTATGGTGATGGGATGCTTGGTATAAATATGTCAAATGGCAACCATAACAACATGGATAGAAAAAGCGTCTATGTTGGCGATTGGGCGAGTAACAATAACGGTAACTATTTCAAAGTTGATGACGACCAAAATTTTATCAGAACTTACAGTAATCAGAATTATGCAGGAACTAATGCAGGATTAAACTGTAATTTTAATGAAAGAGTATTTAGCTTAGGAGATAATGACGGTTCGAGTAATGGCGTAATTATAGAAGCCAACGATGGTACAGGAAACATAAATACTTATTATCAAGGCAATAATCGTGGACTTCGGTTAGACTTTACGGACGATGTTTATTTTTTCGGGAATTGGTATACAAGTACAGGTATATCTCTTATTGTTTACGACAATGCCAAAACTGTCGTAACAGGTTCACAGCAAAACTATTGGCAGGATATTACAAATGGAGATGTAACTTATTTGTTCGCTAATTCAGAAGGATTACAAACGGTAGATGCAGTTGCAGGATTGGGAACAATGTCTCCTTCAATATTGTTCAGCAATGTAAATTCAGGAACAAATAATCCTGATAATCTTTTAACAATATCAGTAGGAGGAACACTTTGGGATATACCATGTGCGCTTCATCCTCTATAATAAATATTTATTAACAAAATAAACAAATAAAAAAAAATGGCAACAGCAAATCAAGTAGCAATCAATCCTGTAAAATTAGCAGGAGTAACTTATGACACATTAGGCATTGTGGGTATAAGTTGTACTTTAAAGGGCATCGGAAAAACAAGGGTCGATATTCGTTTAGATGGCGATATGCCTATCATCCCAAATACTGATGTTTTAAGTTTTGGATACGCAATTGCGGCAGGTAGTCGTGGCGTTCAAAATCCCAATAATACACCTATTCGAAATGTAATTAATCTTTCAGGCGATAAACTTCCCGAAACTATTAGTTATAGCAATCTAATAAAATTGGCATTAGAAGATGCCAATACCGATAGTGATGTAAAATTTAGTTTAGTTTAGATGAATGGGCGTGAAGACAGCAGCCCTAAAGTTATTTAGGGCTGCACTTTACTTTTATTGTTTAATCAATTTTACAAACTTATACAGCAATAAATGCAAAACTCTATTTAGGGTTATACCAGCATAGTTTTTAACAAATAAAAACGTAACACAATGAATAAAATTTGGTTAAGATTAAAATCAGAAACGCCAGTCTTTTTTAAAAGGCTGCAATTATTAGGTGGCGCATTAGTAGCCGCTGATTATGGCATATTACATATACAGCAAACAGCAAGTAACTTGCCTACATGGTTTGTTTCTTTAGGGGGTAATATAGCTATGGTAGGTGCAACTATATGCTTAGTATCTCAATTCGCTTGTAAAAGTGCAGATATTTTAGAAGGTAAACAAGATGCCGAACCGCTACCATTTAATCAAACATCAACGGGCGGGAATATTGCACAACAAATTACCCCAACAAATTAAAAATAAATATATGAAAGTATATTCAATTTCGGCAATAGTATCAGTAGTTTTAGGAATGTTAGCAATGGCATTATTTATTCATTTTTCAGTATCGGCAACTATATTCACTAAGGTATTGTACGCTTTATTTTATATAGCTAATTTAGTTAGTTCTATATTAGGTAATAAGGCAAATAATGAAGGTAAAGAAGCAGTAAATCCTTTATTATTATTATTTGCGCAACTTGCGCTTAGTTTTGGAATTTTATCGGTAATATCTTAAAATAAATAAACGATGTTCGATTACGAAATAGACCAACAAGTATATAATGCAGCTATTCAAAATGGTGCAAGTGATATGTTAGCAAAAATGGTAACAGCACAAGCACGTTTTGAAAGTGGTGACTATAATAGTAATCAAACAAAGGTTAATAATAACCTATTCGGATTTAAATACTCAAAGAATAGTAAGTATTCGCAAATAGGTAACATAAGCCCAGAAGGTGACCCATACGCACATTATAATAGTATAGCCGATTGTACAAGTGATTATTTTGCAAGGTGGTGGCATTTGCCTTCAAACGATAATGATGGTACGAGATTACAAGATTTTAATGATAGCATTCAGGATGCAAACGACACCGACACTTATGCAACCATGCTGAAAGGATATGGTTATTATACTAATCAATCAGGAGAAACAACACAGGATTCTATAAATAACTATGCTAATGGGTTATCTTCAAAGTTGAATAAGATAAAAGTAGTTGAATTTGTTAATCAAAATTCAACCGCTATTATCGTTGTTGTTAGTATAGGAATAGCGTATTATATTTATTGGTTACACAAACATAAAATAGTTAAATAGAAATGGCGATTGTGTTTCCTACCATAACACCCAGCGTTTCACCAGTTACCATTACTTCGCAAACAAGTACGGTAACATGGTCGCAAATTAATCAATCTATAACATCAGGTGCATATAGATTGAAGCTAAATACTATTTATATAGATTGTCAGGATATCACACAGCTTAATGAAAACTTTTATTTTTTCAAATATTCCCAAAGTGGATATGAAGCAATAGATGTTGATGGAGTTAATATAGACCCAAATCAGATACAGCCGACAGCATTTTGGGATGTAAGTAAAAGCGATATTATTATAGATAATATGGCAAAAATAAACTACCAGCTAAACCCAAACGAAACAGTACAATTAGCTATATTTGCTAAGTATATAACAAACATGGATGCAATGGAAAGGGAATTAGGTAATAATGGCAATTTTGTTATTCCTCCCAAAAAACAACAATTTTTTCCAGCATTACATCCAGATAATAGTATCAAATACTTACAGATAAAAGATTCAAATAAGAATAACGAATTAATAGGAATAGCCGCAATAGTGGGTGGCGCAATATTGTTACTAAAAATAATAAAATAGAATAATCAAATGGATAAGGGCGAAGTAGAAATATTATTACAATTAAAGAATAATACCAATCAGATACAGAACGTATCTTTATTTGACAGTACAAGTAATGTAGATAACCCTATTTTGCCGCAAACATTATTCACATTCGATATTACACCTATAATAACAGATACAGTAAGGGTTTTGGTAGTTTTGTATTCAGTAAACAATGGAACATTTACAACCGTTTATTCTACATCAGCTACAAACTTGACAACGCCGCAACAAGTGTGCGATAGTCTTAATACCTTAAACTTAGTAAACTTCTTTGTAGTAGGTGGTAATATTATAGGTTATTATTCGGCAACGGCAATCGTATCAAGTATTACGGGTGCTTATCAAACAGCTCCAACGCAGCATAACCCTACTATAATAGATTCTAATACTGGAGGCTCTTTATTATATAATACTGGATATAGTACAAATGGCGTAGGTACATTCACACTATTGCCGAGTAATACATTTTGGAAAAACATCACACCTTCGTATACGCAAGGTAGGATGAACAATGTGGAAACACTAACGCAAGTTGACCCTTCATTTAACAAAGGTGGTTATCTTTTTTTCCCTATAACAAACGAGGTGGCAAATATCTATGTAGCATTTTCATTTACAATGCTATATTATACAACAACAACGCCTAAAGTAGATATATACGCAAACAGCACATTAGTATTAAGTACAAATGATAGTGCAATGCAAACTAATATAAATACAGCTTTATCTGGTTCATTCACTCATGTACAACAAACATTTTGGCATATATTCCCGATAACATTGCCAATAGGTAATAATGTTATTTGCGTACACATAAGCCAAATAGGAGTTGGAGGTTCAAATCTAACAGATACGGGAGTTGAAATTTACGAAAATACCGCAGCAGAAATAACAGCCGCTACATCTACTTCGCAACTTAATATACTGAATAGCACTCTCAATATTCCGTATTATTTTGTACAGTATTAAAAAAAATAATTTTTTTATATAAGGTAAACTAATATCTTTGCGTAAATTAAAACAAATGATTTATGCACACACTACACTTTGCCGTTAATCGGTACAACAACTACAAACATCTTTTAGAGAGTGAAACGGAATTTAATTGGAAGCGAAGAAAGTTCCGAAAAGAATCCCTAATCTATTGGGGCGAAATCCTTATAGCAAACAATCTTCTTTCACCTAATCAATTAAAGCAAGATGGAAAACGCAATAAATAACTATTGGACATTGGTAATACCGATTATATTATACTGTATAAGCGGTGCTTTAGATGCTGTAATGGACACATTAAAAGACCATTTTTCAGTTAGTATATTTCAAAACGATAACCCGTACTTTTGGAATCCAGCTATAAGTTGGAAAAACAAATACATAGATAACAACCCAACTTTAGGACATAGGAAAATTAATATATTAGGTATCTCATTTAATTACCCCGATGCTTTATCAGATGCGTGGCATATATTCAAGATAGCCAGAGAGGGCGCAAATATATCAGCAATAACAACTGGCTCATTAATAGGATTATCTTTATCTATACAGTCAATATATATTACACCAATAATTCTTTTAGGTTATATAGCCGTTTTAGCTACACTTAGAAACATGGTATTTAGCTTTTTTTATGACAAAATTCTGGTATCGTAAAAATTATTTTGAAAATAATTAGAAAATAATTTGTTTATATCATATAAAGTATTATCTTTGCTGTATCAAATTAAAAATTAAAACTTATGCAAAAAGAATACACAGACAGCTTTATGCAATCTAATAGAGGTTGTTATAGTAGGGAGCAAATGGAAGAAACTGTTTTAAAAGGGCGTAAATTAATAAATTATGAGGATTTTTTAGATTGTGATATTCCTATAAAAGATAAATATTGGTTTTTCTGCAAGAAAGTATTTTCTTTTAAAGAAAATCAATTGATTGCTATATCCTGCGCTGAAATAGTTTTGCCTATTTATGAAAATAAATACAAAAATAACAAAGCACCGAGAGAAGCTATTGAAGCGGCTAAATCTTATTTAAAAGGAGATATAACTTTAGATGAATTATTATTGGCAAAAAGAGCTGCTGATGCTGCTGCTGTTTATACTGCTGATGCTGTTGCTGCTTATGCTGCTGCTGTTGCTGATGCTGCTGCTGTTTATACTGCTGATGCTGTTGCTGCTTATGCTGCTGCTGTTGCTGCTTATGCTGCTGCTGCTGATGCTGCTTATAAGGAGAAATTACTTAGCAACTTAAAAAGTTTTATAGAAAATAATTAGAATAAAGTAAAACAAAGTATATGCAAAGAGAGATAAAGTTCAGGGGAATTAGAAAGGGAACTACTAACGAATGGTTATATGGAGATTTAAGCCATGTAAATGGGGATACTTTTATATTCCCTATTGATGGAATGAATAGCCCCGACTATTATGAAGTAATCCCCGAAACAGTAGGGCAATATGTAGGTCAAAAATGTTATCATTCCGAAGATGATTTTAAAGAATTATACGAAGGGGATAAAGTATTAACCATAAATGGAGTAATGACTTGTGTATGGAATAATGACCAATGTAGATTCCAATTAGAGAATAATAATGTAGGAATAGGATTCCATAACATAGATATTTCTACGCAGCCAATAATCGGCAACATTCACGATAAAACAACTGGTAACCGCCGCAACCGAACTAAAGAGAAGGGTTTAATTTTCATTTTGAGATAAACGGGGGTACTATTCTTAGTTGCCCCCTATTTTTATTTAATATCCAAAGCCCCCATATTGCTTTCTATATAGCAAGTAACAAGCCCCAGAGATTGCCAACTATGCGAACTAAGCCCATATGGGTTACTTTGGAACGCTTTTGGTGTTTCTATACACCAATGCGCTTTCATT